>Ga0310690_10001467_pt1 | contig 41676 bp, 34 predicted proteins | sample AusTroGonzalo_MG_2_FD_207661 | JGI IMG/M metagenome (GOLD analysis project Ga0310690, IMG submission 207661) | Bovine rumen microbial communities from tropical cattle in Woodstock, Queensland, Australia - Gonzalo_04 (v2) (version 2) | ecosystem: Host-associated > Mammals > Digestive system >... | reverse complement strand
TTGGTCTTTCTCTCCGAGCAATGCAGCAACCGCAGCCGATTGTTCTGCAACTTCTGTCCATGCGAGCGTTTCTTCGCCTTCCCACAACACTCTTTCCTCACCAGGCTCTAACGGTTCGGGTTGGGGTTCGGGATCTTCTTCTTTGTATTTCTTGAGCACAAGTTTGGTGACCGTAACGCCATCACCGCAGAGTTTGAATCCGTCTTTCAGCGCTTCTACATCTGCCTCTTTGAGTGTGAACACGGCTTCATAGGGGAATTCCGTTACTTCATTGAGCAGAATATCGTCCCCTACCTGGTTCGAACTCATGTCGCGAATCAGCACTTTCGGCCATTCCGCATCTGTCTTGGCGCTGACCGTAACGATCAGTTGGTCTTTCTCTCCGAGCAATGCAGCAACCGCAGCCGATTGTTCTGCAACTTCTGTCCATGCGAGCGTTTCTTCGCCTTCCCACAACACTCTTTCCTCGCCGGGCTCTAACGGTTCGGGTTGGGGTTCCGGTTCTTCATCTTTGGATGCCACCACAATCTTAGTCATGTCGTATCCTTGGCCACGGAACACAAGTCCGCGCTCAGCGATCCATTGTGCCATTTCATCGGAAGACACGATATAACTCATCAGGCCATCCTCAACGGTTATATCCTCCAAATCCGTCCATTCCCAACCGGCACCGGCTTTGTAGGTCATGACATACTGTGGTTCATCGATTTGTGCGATGACAGAGACCTTGATGGTGTCTTCTTTCAGCAAACCGGCGAACGTTCCTTCGGGTGTTTCGAATTGCTCACCGACATAGACATCTTGATTCCATGAGATGGCTTGGTTGCCTTCCCATACGGTGCGTTCAGCTGCGATAAGGGCTACTGTAGCCAGACATGCAGCGAAAAGGGTAAAAATCTTTTTCATAATAATTAAAATTAAACGTTTGATATAATTGGGTTATTCATATTATTGCCAACCCGGGTTGTTTTCATTAATCGCCGTATTGGTGTTTATCTCTTGCTGCGGGAGCGGGAAGAGAAGGTTTCGTTCGGTGCGGTTCTTATTGACGCCGCCATCATCGGTACCTCCGATGGCATTCATGGCATCGAGATAGATGCCCCACCGTATCAGATCCCAACGACGATCTGCTTCGCAGGCGAACTCTTTGGCGCGCTCTTCGAGGATAGCCGAACGGCGGAGCACTTGTGTGCGAAGCGCTTTACTGCCGCCCATGGAAGCACGGTTGGCATTGGAGCGCGTGCGCACTTTATTGAGTTGCACAATAGCGTCACCGGGTTTACCTAATTCATTCAGTGCCTCCGCATAGATAAGGATCACATCTGCCAATCGGAGGAAAGGCCAGTTAGCATCCGCATTGTCGATGGCATCATTGGAAACGTCTTCGTACTTGCGGGTGAAGGCAAGACATTGTGCATCTGCGGAATAATAGTAGTTAACGCCATCGTTGAACGGCGCCACGGGATCCTTGATCCAATCGCCAGCGAGGTTACGACCGGTAGCCATGATCGTATATTCATCATCGTTGGGATAGTAGAATCCGCTGTTGGATGCTGCCTGCGTATAGACGCGCCAACGATGCCGCACCCCTTTCGTGATACGATAGTCATCATGGTCGAAGAGATCATACCAATGGCGTGTGCATCCTGTCCAACCGCCGGATTGGATATAATCCGAGCCCGGGGAAGTCATATATCCTTCGTATTGAGTGTGCACGGAAGTCTTGTAGGTAGCATCTCCGCTTACGGTACCTATGCTGAACAAGAACTCCGACTCAGTAGCAGCTGCTTTGGTCCATAGTTGGTCATATTCGAGCAATTGGTAGGAACCGTACGTCCCGTCTAACACTGCTGCCGACCAATCCGCTGCCTGTTGATATAACTGCTGCGGATCAAGAGATTCGTATCCGGAAACAGCTTGTTTATAGAGCGATTTGGTCTGCAACGGTGCGTATGTTTTGTTGCCTGAGCCGTCGGTGGCATATGGTGCACCTGTACGGATGATTACTTCCGTTCCTGCCGGCATCGCAGCAGCAGCCATCGTGGCATAGACCTTCGCCAATAAACCAGCCGCAGAACCCGCATTCACATGCCCCGCTTGGTAGTCGTTATCGGTGTTATGATACAACTGGCGACAGGCTTTCTCAAGATCCGCGATGATATAATCATACACTTCTGTCACCGGACGACGCGGTTGGCTTTTGTCGAAATTCTCCGTTTCGGGTTGCAGAGGCACCGATCCGTACGCACGAACTAACAAGAAGTACGCGAACGCACGCTGGAAACGGAGTTCCCCGATGCAGTTTTCCTTATATTCTTTTGTCGGGTTCTGCATGTTCTCAATGATCCGAATAGCGGTGTTAGCGCGGTTGATAAGCCCGTAACATCCTTTCCAAAGGGCATCGGTAAGATCCGGTTCTCCTTGAAAATTACCGGCACCGAACGTTCCAAAGAGCCAATCCGGACCGGAGATGTAGTCGGCGTCAAACTCCAACATTCTCGGGAAATAACCCCAGCAAAACATATCGTATATCCATTTGGAATAGACACCCGTGACGAGCATGGCTGCATCTTCTTTGCTGTCACCAATCGTGGTGTCAAGCAACTGATCGGACACATCTTCTTTGACCCAAGCGCAGGAAGAGACACTCATCGCAAAGACGATGAGAATTGAAAATTGAAAATTGAAAATTGAAAATTTCTTTCTCATAGTCGTATGCAATTAGAAGGTAAAGTTAACACTGAGACTATAACTGCGGGCAGCGGGATACGAGTAACTATCCACACCCGGGCAAGCGGCATTCATACCTCCGGAGTTGACATCGGGATCAAACCACGAGTACTTGGTGAATGTCCATACATTGCCGATGGTGAAGTTGAAGTTCACTTTTTGCAACCATTTGGCAGGGTTATTCCAATCGTACGAGAGTGTGATGTACTTGATTTTGAGGTATGATCCGTCCTCTACATAGCGGTCAGAGAGCAGCCATGTACGGTTGTAAGCAGCCGACGCTTTAGGCCACAACGCGCCATCGGGGTTCTCTTTCGTCCAGCGATGTTCATACGCATCCTTCGTGATGTTACCGATATTCGACATCGTGATATCGGTGAGGTTGTAGTTGAGAATATCATTACCGTACGAACCTTGTAGCATGAAGGCAAGAGACAGTCCTTTCCAACTGAGATTAGAGGTCAGTGAACCGGTGAACTTCGGATTGGTGTTTCCGATAATATCGCGGTCGGCAGCGGTGATCTGTCCGTCACCATTGAGGTCGGCATAGATGATCTCGCCGGTAGCAGGATCGATGCCTTCCTCTTTATAGCCATACAGCGTACCAATCGGGCAGCCGTTGCGTTGCAGGAACACCTGATCGGCTTTCGACCACAGCGACGTTGCATACTGATCTCCATTCAGTCCTCCGATCTTATTGCGGTTGACAGCCACGTTTGCATCAATATGCCACCGCCAATCTCCTTTATCGAAAATCTCTGCACCGAAGGTTATTTCGACACCCTGATTGGTAACGTTACCGCTATTAATGAGCATCTGGCTGAATCCCGACGAAGCAGGGATGGTTACATTCTGCAACAAGTCGTGCGTGCGTTTATAATAATAGTCGATAGTGAGGTTAAGACGGTTGTTCAAGAAACCGATATCCAATCCTGCATCGAACTGGTCTGTTGTTTCCCATTTGAGGTCGGGGTTGGTAGGTCCGCGCCAATCAATCATCGCCACCCCACTCTCCAGCGAACCGTTGTACGGGTACTTGGCATCCGCGAACATCGTCAGCGTACGGTACGCACCAATCGCCTGGTTTCCGGTCTGACCGTACGACACACGCCATTTCCAGTTGGAGAGCACGTTCTGATCCTGCATCCATTTCTCGTCAATCATACGCCATGCAAAAGCGCCAGAGAAGAAAGGAGCCCATTTATGCTTGGGTGCGAAGGACGACGAACCGTCCACACGGGCAGAGGCCGTGAAGAGGTAGCGCCCCATGAGGGTGTAGTTGACGCGGGCAAGGAACGAAGCAAGAGACTGCACCGTAGAGGATGAGTTGACTACAGCCCGATCGAGCGCCAGCTGCATCGATGCGTCTTGGATAGCATCCGTCGGGAAATTAGTGACCGTTGTGGACTCTGTCTCTCCGCGACCGCGCTCAAAGGTAGCGCCTGCCACGGCATTGATAGCGTGGAACTCATTGAACTTATGGTCAAACATCAGCAAAGTCTCTGTAGTGAGCGATTTCCATATGTTCGATGCCTTACCTGCCTTACCGTTATACGGCGACTTGCCTTCCTGCGTATGGCGGTCATAATACGTGGAACGATGTCCGTCGTTATACCCCAAACCGAGGTTCTGACGCAGCTTAAGCCAGGGTTGAATCTTGAACTCCAGATAAGAGGACGAGAACCAGGATATTTGTTTGAGTTGATCTTTCGCCCCGTTGATATAATTGACGGGATTAGCCGCGAGCCAGTTCAGTTCATCCAACTGCTCCGTCTGCTGATGTACGCCGTAAGTGGGCGGGAAGATGAGCGACGAACGGATGATGCCCGTGTTCTCGCTATTCGTGCGCTGGAAATTAGTAGTTGCATGCGTGAAATGCTGTGATGTGCCGATCTCAAACCAGTTCGTGATATGCCAACCGGTGTTGATACTCAGACCATACCGTTGGTATCCGGTGTTCTTGATGATACCCATTTGGTCGGTAAAGTTGCCGGAGAACGAATAATACCCTTTCTCCGTACCGCCGCTGACCGATGCGTTATACTCCTGCGCCCAACCGAGTCGATAGATGGCATCTTGCCAATCCGTACCGGCCACTTCGTCCACATTTCCGTATTTATCTTCGCGCAAACCGGGGTTGAGGAAGTCTTCCGGTGATGGGTTGTAAGTACCTTGCGAATAGACATATCCCGAACCGATGTACGGGTATTCCCACTCTCCGCGATAGGGGTTCTGTTGGGTGTAACCTTCATACATGCGACTGTTCTCTGCCGCCTCATTTTGATAGAGCGCATAGTGGTACGCATCGAGCACTTGTACCTTGCGGGCGATTTGCTGGAGCGAACCTTTGATGCCTATTTCCACTTTCGGTTTGCCTTCCTTGCCTTTCTTGGTCGTGATGATCACAACACCGTTGGCGCCACGCGAACCATAAATAGCCGTAGCCGAGGCATCTTTGAGCACCTCTATCTTCTCTATCTCGTTGGGGTTGAGCATAGAGAGGGGATTCTGGCTCTGGTTCTGTCCCTCATTAGCACCGGAAGCAGGCAGGCCATTCGGGTCCGTACCGTACGGGACACCGTCCACGATATAGAGCGGCTGCGAACTGGTGGTAAACGAGTTAGCACCACGGATAGTGATGCTCGTCGAACCACCCGGAGCGGCATCGGAAGTGCGTACATCGACACCGGCTATCTTGCCTTGCATACTCATGGCTACATCCGGTGCGCCACCCGCCATCAGGTCCTCGGACTTGATTTGGCTGACCGAACCGCTGAGGTCGCGTTTCTTCATCACACCATAACCGACTACGACCACTTCTTCCATCACCTGAGTGTCTTCTGCCATTGTCACATCGATGCGCTCTTTGCCGCGGATGTTGATCACTTGGGTTTTGTAGCCCACCATAGACACTTGGAGCATGAATTTACCTTCCGGCACTTCAAGCGTGAAATTACCGTCATAGTCTGTTATCGTGCCGACTGATGTGCCCACCACCAGTACAGAAGCACCGATAGCGGATTCATTTGCGGCGCCATCCGTCACGTGACCATGGATGATTGTTTGTGCGTTCGCGTACATGAGCGCGCACAGGCACATACTAATAAGGAATAAACGTTTTATCATTGTGCAGATATTAGTTCTATTTTGGTTAATGTAAATCCGACACCGGTGAGGATGAACCCGCGGGTCTTAACTTGATCCAATGCTACTGCATCGAACACATATACCACATCATTGCCGTCCAGACGGTAGTATATCGGTTCGGGAGCACCCGTTATCTCAGTCCAGTTGCGTCCCTCCCGAAGCGAGAGTTGCGGAGTAATTCCGGCGGCTTCGGCGTTGGGGTCTATGACGTACGAGATGATGAGCACATCATTCTCCGTGCATTTCTGGAAAGGCGCTGCCGTGATGCGCAAGTTTCCGTTCCAATCGTTGGGGAACTGTTTCTCTCCGTGGAAGATCTCACCGGCTTGGAGCACATACTCTTTCGGTGCGCGCTGCGCCTGGCTATAGTCTTCGCTTATCTCTCCGATGAACTGCACCAAACCGATTTTGTCAAGGCAGTAGCCTTTACCACCGACGCGCATAGCGGTGTTCATCGTATTGCCTGCCAGTTGCAGTTTGAGGATGGGTGCCTGGTCTGTTACGTACCATGTATAGTTATCGCCACCTACGGGAACACCATCAACAGACGGATCAAGCACATTCCACGTCATGTCGCTCAGCTTCATCGCTGCGCCGGCTTGCGTTTTGCTGATATGAAAACGGATAGCGTCGCCTTGACGAAGACTCGCGAAGGCTTTGCCGGGAACCTCGGCATTGACGCTCCAATCGTTCTTCATCATCACCGACGGACCACGCCAAACGATCGTCTCTTTGTAGTCAGTGGCGTTGCTAAGCGTGACTTGCGTAATACGATAGTCATGTCCGCCGATAGCGATACCGTGCTCACGCGCGATCCTTATTATATCATCCGTCAGTGTCATGCGGAACGGGCCGTTGATACCGAAATACGCGTATTCAGGTGCAACTCCCTGCCAGTTCGTCGGATTCTGGAATGCCCCCTGCGCCGTACGTTTGGCATGGTCGTTATAGACGGTCAGCACATCACCGGCTTGGGCATCCGCAAAATGACGAGCCTCCAGCACGATGTTGTCCTTCCATGCCCTGCCTATCGTCTTCGGTCCGATGAGTATCGTCCGCTCGGTAGCGGACAGAGTACAGACCGCTGCGCTGACAGCGCACAGAACACAGATTCCTATAACCCGTAACCCGTAACCCATAACCTTTATTTCATTAGCCGTTTAACTTCATCGCGCGTGAGAACAAAACCGCAACTGAAGGCATTGTTCCACCAAGCCTCGCCGGCAAACTGATGCTCGTCAGATGTGCCGTTGTTGTAGTTGTAGTCATACCAAGTCATAAACCAACTCCAGCGGCTGCCTTCTGCCCAAATATCCGACCAAAGCGACATATCCACATCATCGCCGTTACCGCATTCGGCAAGCGTGATGAGCTTGTTCGGATAAGTGGTCGAGAGCAGCTTGTATTCCTTAGCGAGCGGATATTGCAGCGCGTAGTAATTATCCCTTCCTACCACATCCACTACATCTGCGCCCGGATACCACTCGTCATCGTTGATCTGCGATGTCCATACCCAGATGAGGTTGTTCAACTTATGGTAGTTAACGAGCCTGTCGTACATAAACCGCCAAAGTTGTTTATAGACCTCCGCTCCTTTGGCGCCCCACCAGAACCAAGCTTTGCCACCAACGAACTCCGTACTGTTTCCTGCCGCTTCATGCAGCGGACGCCATATAACAGGGATGCCCAATTTCTGCATTTTCTTCAAATAGCCTGCCACTTGATCTATATCTTTCACCATCCGTTTGTACTCATCGGAATTGGGGTCATTGATCTTCGAGGCATCAAAACTCGTCTCCCCGGGTGCATTCCCGGGCGAGCAGGTCATGTTCGTGCCGTTGTTAGCCGGTACCTGCCAATGCCACATACACCCCACGATACCTCCGGCATTGAACCAATCGGTAACGGGAGTCATGTCGCTATAATCAAGCCAGCCTTGCGGATTCACATCTTTGGAAGCATGGATATTGATGAAGTCGAATACGTTCAACGCCGGGTACTTGCCCGTCCATTGATAGACATTCTCTGCCTCGCGCGTGTTCCAATCTATGTTGGCAACAACTCCCGAAACGGCTTTCTTGCCATACTGCGCGCATAACACATCCCACAACTGCTGCGTTTCGGCAGTAGCTTGGGAGTTACATAAGGTATAAGAAACTGTAGGCTGCGGTTCGGGTACTTCATTACCTTTGCAACTCATACAGATGAAAAGCATCGAGATTAGCAGAATTTTGTTTCTCATAGCGGCTGTTTTTAAAATCCGCTGCAAAATTACTGCTATTTTCCGATATACACTGACACTTTTTTAGCAGATATTACACTATTACCTTTGTCTTGGCATATTTTTCACGAAATTCAGTCGGCGAACAACCCTTTCGCTTCTTGAAAAGCCGGTTAAAATTGGTGAGTGTATTGAATCCGCAGGAGAAACAGATCTGCGAGACGGGTTCGTTGGTATCAATGAGTTTGCGTGCCGCATGCCCAAGACGTATATCTACGATATATTCAGCGAGCGTCTTGCCGGTGCGCAGCTTGAAGAAACGCGAAAAAGCAGTAGGCGACATGCTCACCATAGAGCTCACTTGTTCCAGCCGTATATCCTCTATATAATGAGCTGTAATATAGTCTTTCACCTTGGCTACTCGCCTACTCTCCGTATTGGGTTTGACGCATGCAAAAGAGGAGGAAGACAGTTCGCGGGCATCATCAAATTTGGAGAGTTCGTATAGTATCTGAAAGAGCTCCATCATAGCATAGAAGCCTTCCTTGATTTGTGATAATTTAAGAAGGCGCGGATAGACCGTCATAATAGCCGATAGAGGGAAAGTGAGCCCTCTTTCTGCCCGGCAGAACATCTTCTTGACTGACTGCATCGGATTGGTATCAAATATTCTGTCGTTATGAAAATCTATTGTGAACTGAATCGTAACTTCGTGAATATCTGTGCATTTACATTCTCCTTGTCCCCACATATGTTCAAGGTTCGGAGAGGTAATGAGCACCAAATCATAGTCGCCTATCGTCTCCACCGAATCGCCCACGATGCGTTCACAACCCGCACCATGCTCCACAAAATTCATTTCAAACAGATCATGCCGATGCAACGGATAGTCATATCCTGCCTTGTGCCTGTCTGCCACATACATAAAATCATGCGACTCAAGCGGTGTAATCTCCTGTAAAATCTCTGTATTTTCCATGCGTATGTCAAAAAAGTGTCAATCCTTTTAGCATTTAGTATATCTTTTTCGGCTGCAAAGGTACAAAAAAAAAATGACGTGAGCAAATATTTTAATAGAAAGTCGAAAGAAAAAAGACAAAAGACACAAAAAAATGTTAAGAGTGTGACATAAAATTTGTTGTTTTAAAATGTATATTATATATAATTATATAATATAGTATTGTACGTTAATTTGGGCTTGATGTCGGGGTGACGTTGGCTTCATGTCGGCTTTGACTGTCGCTTGACCGTCGTTCGACTGTCGTTCGACCGTCGTTCCGATCTGCTTAAAATCGATGCAAAGATATTGATTTTTTTTGATATATGCAATTTTTTCGGTATATTCAAAAAAAATCTGCACTTTGCATGCAGATTTAATTTTTGGGGAGCATTTAAGACTTATCTTTTTCGTGGTGGAGGTGTTTGAAGAAGATGTTCACCGTCATAATGGCAATAGTGCCGAGGATGGCTTCGGCGAACATGCCGAAACCACAGAGTCCGCCGATAGCCGCTGCGCACCAAACAGTAGCAGCCGTCGTCAGTCCCTTGACGGTGTCACCGTCCTTGAAGATAATACCGGCGCCCAGGAATCCGATACCGGACACGACTTGCGCGATGATACGGCTGTTATCTCCACCGATAATACTCGGCGACATGAGCACATAGAGGGCTGTTCCTATCGCAATAAGCGATATAGTACGCGTGCCGACCACTTTACCGTGCAGCTCACGCTCCATACCGATGAGATACCCGAGTCCTGTAGCCAAGACGATCTTCGTGATGACCGTCAACCATTCCGTTTGAAGAAAATTATCCAGCATAATACATTTACGATTTACAATTTCGGGTACAAAGGTACTGCTTTTAATTGAAAATTGAAAATTGAAAATTGAAAAATTTATATTATGAGTAGAAAAAATGAAAAAAATAAGGAAAATTGCGTGCGCGCTTGCGTATGTGAATTTTTTTTTGTACCTTTGCAGCCGATTTGGGTTTGAGGGGTTACGGGTTATGGGTTACGGGTTATGGGTTACGGGTAAGAATTAAAAATTAATAATTAAAATAATATAGAAAACAATATGAAAAAGATTTTAACACTTTGCGCAGCCGTTATGCTGGCTGCCACAACGATTCAAGCTCAGCACGAGATCGGCGTAGTAGCCGGCGGATTGAACGGTGCAAGCTACAAGTATTGGTTCAGTAACAATTTTGCTGTTCAGGCAGATTTGGCAGTAGGTTTGAGCCGCGTATATGCGGGTGCTTATTACAAAGGCAACAAGCTATTTGAAGCTACCAACAGTCAGTATGATTTTACAATCAACCCGAATGCGCTGTATCACTTCGAATTGCCGGAGAACTTCAAGATCTATGCCGGTGGCGGTTTGAGCTTTGGTTTGGTGAGCGACATCAACAACACTAATCCGAACGGCATCATGGGTAAGTTCGGACTGAATGCAGTCTGTGGTGTGAGCTACGATTTTGACGAAGTACCATTGGTACTGGCATTGGATTTCCGCCCGGGTTACGGCTTGGGATTTAATGATGCCAACACGGCTCATGTGAGTTTCTTTGATTGGAAGCTTGGTTTTGCTGTACGTTACAAACTCTAATCGGTGCATCTCTATTTTCTGCTGATACGGATAGCGGCGTTGTTGGGGCATCAGAAAGCCCGCAAGCTGGTAGCAGGACAACGCGAGACCTTGGAACGCCAAAGTCTGCCGACGGATTGTATATGGATCCATGCGGCATCGGTAGGTGAGTTCGAGCAGGCAAGACCGCTGATAGAACGGTTACGGGTTACAGGTTACGGGTTACGGGTTGTCGTTACGTTTTTTAGTCCGTCGGGATATGAGGCACGGAAGAATTACGACAAAGCGGATGCAGTGCTATACCTACCCTTTGCTACGCGGAGTAACGCCAAACGATTCCTGGATGCGTTGCAGCCGAAGATGGCGATCTTTGTGAAGTATGAGTTCTGGCCGGCATATCTGGAAGAACTGCATGCGCGCAATATCCCGACCTACAGCATATCGTCGATCTTCCGTCCGGAGCAGTTGTTCTTCCGCTGGTGGGGCAAACGCCATTTGCAAGCATTGAACTGCTTCACGCATATCTACGTGCAAGACGAGGCATCGCTGCAGTTGCTACAGACGCATGGTGTGATGCAGGCGAGTGTAGCCGGCGATACGAGGTTTGACAGAGTCAAGCAGGTTATGGATGAGGGGTTACGGGTTACGGGTGACCGGTTTGCTCCTATCGTTGAGTTTGTGAAAAGTGCGGAACGCGTGCTGGTAGCAGGCAGTACATGGCCGGAGGATGAGGTATTGCTGACGCAATACATAGAGGTTACGGGTGACGGATTACAGGTTACGGGAAGAACAAAACTTATACTTGTGCCGCACGAGATAGACGAGAAGCATCTGCATACGATCTTTGACCTGTTCAAGGGAAGGTTTGTGAGGTATTCAGAGGTTACGGGTTACGGGTTACGGGTTACGGGTGAGAGTCAACGTAATATTCTGCAACGGGCACAAGTGCTGGTGATCGATACAATAGGCCTACTCTCCTCTATCTACCGTTTCGGTCAAGTGGCATACATAGGCGGCGGATTCGGCGTAGGTATCCATAACACGATTGAGGCAGCCGTGTATGGCGTACCTGTACTCTTCGGTCCGAACTACGAGCATTTCCGTGAAGCCAAAGGGCTGATAGCCGCCGGTGCAGCGCGCAGTATCAAGGATTACAACGAACTGGAAACGGCATTGGAAACCGCTTTCGCACAACATGAGACAATAGGCGCCAAAGCAGCGGATTATGTACAGAGTGAGCTTGGAGCAACAGCGAAAATATATGCCGAACTGTTCGGCAATTGACGAATGAAAATTGAAGATTGAAAAATTAAGAATTTAAAATGGCACAGAAACCCAGTATACCTAAAGGCACGCGGGACTTCGGACAAGTCGAAATGGCGCGTCGCAATTATATTTTTGACACTATCAAAGGGGTCTTTCAATTGTACGGTTTTCAGCAGATTGAGACACCTTCGATGGAGAACATCGGAACGCTGATGGGCAAGTACGGCGAGGAAGGCGACAAGTTGCTTTTCCGCATCCAGAACAGCGGCGAGAAAGCGGCATTGGCACCGGAGAAGGGTTTGCGGTACGATTTGACCGTTCCATTCGCGCGCTATGTGGTGCAACATCGCGAGGAACTCAGTTTTCCGTTCAAGCGTTTTCAGATCCAGCCGGTATGGCGTGCTGACCGCCCGCAGAAAGGTCGTTACCGTGAGTTCTACCAGTGCGACGTCGATGTTATCGGCAGCGATAGCTTGCTGGGCGAGTTGGAATTGATTCAGATCGTAGAGGAGGTCTATCGTCGTTTGGGCATCCGTGTGTGCCTACACCTCAACAACCGCAAGATCCTTGCCGGCATCGCCGAAGTAATCGGTGCTCCGGACAAGATCGTGGATATAACAGTGGCCATCGACAAACTGGACAAGATAGGCGTGGAGGCGGTCAACGCAGAGTTGAAAGAGCGCGGGTTGAATGAGGAACAGGTACAGGCACTACAACCTATTTTGAACCTCAACGGTACCAACGCGGAGAAACTCACTGCACTCAAAACCATCCTTGCAAACAGCGAGATCGGTCTCAAAGGTGTCGAGGAGATGGAAACGATCTTTGATGAATTGGAAATTGTACATTGTACATTGGACATTGAGCTCGATCTCTGCCTTGCTCGCGGACTGAATTACTATACGGGTGCTATCTTTGAGGTGAAAGCCTTGGACGCTCAGATCGGTTCTATCACCGGTGGCGGTCGCTACGACAACTTGACGGGTATCTTCGGTTTGCCGGGCGTATCGGGCGTAGGTATATCGTTCGGCGCTGACCGCATCTATGATGTGCTGACGGAACTGGATTTATTCCCGAAGGAGTTGCAATCTACAACACAAATCCTATTCGCAACGTTCGGACAGGACGAATTACACTATGCGCTGCGTTGGACAAAGAAACTGCGCGCGCACAATATCGCTGTAGAGGTCTATCCCGAGCCGACGAAGATGAAGAAACAGATGGGCTACGCGGATGCGAAACAGATACCGTATGTGGCTATCGTGGGCGGCGATGAGATGAGTTCCAACACAGTGATGTTGAAGAACATGGCATCCGGTGAACAAAAACAAGTAACTATCGAAGAACTCGTTAAAACGTTAAACTGTTAAATTGTTAAACTGTTAAATCGTTATGGCTGATACGAACAAACAATTTGATGAGGTAACGGCGAAATGCCGGGAAATCTTCATTGAGAAGATGCAGGACTATGGTGCGTCATGGCGCATCTTCCGTCTGCACGGCATTTCCGACCAGCTGTATATCAAGGTCAAGAACATCCGTCAGCGTCAAGAGACGGGTGTGAGTCTGGTGGGCGACGACATAGAGGGCAACTTGCGCGCAATCGTTAACTACGGTGTCATGGCGATCATCCAGGAACGCAAAGGCTACGCCGACGGAGTCGATATAAGCAATAACGATGCGATACAGCTGTACGATGCGGTGCTGAACGAAGCCAAAGAGCTGATGCTGCGCAAGAACCACGACTACGGCGAGGCATGGCGCGAGATGAGCAAGGAAGGTATCGTGGATATGATCATGGCCAAGATCATACGCATCAAAACGATCTTGAGCAACGACGGAAAAACGATTGCGTCCGAAGGCGTTGAGGGCAATTATTTCGACATCATCAACTACGCCATTTTCGATTTGATTCATTATGAACACTAAACGCATCATAGCACGCATCAGTAGAACATTGTTAGCGGTGACGTTCGTGTTCTCGGGATTCGTCAAGGCAATCGACCCGCTGGGTACGGTGTATAAGATAGAGGACTACCTCAAAGCCTTCGGCGGGTTCTTTACCGACCTGCTGCCGTTGGCAGAGTTTGCTGCGGTGGCGCTTATCACAGTGGAGTTCACGTTAGGTGTAATGATGCTGTTCAATATCCGCACGAACTGGACAAGTTGGCTGTCATTGGCGTTCTATCTGGTGATGACGCCTCTGACGCTTTGGATTGCGCTCACGAACCCCGTCAGCGATTGCGGCTGCTTCGGCGATGCGATTGTGCTGACCAATTGGCAGACGTTCTGGAAAAACATCGTGCTGCTGAGTCTCGTCATCGCGCTGCTCTGTACAAAGCATACCCTACGGCACTCACTCAGCAACCGCGAAGAATTATGCATCAGCCTTGCGGCAGTAGCTTTTGTGCTCGTTTGGATGGAAGTGACGTATCATCATTTGCCGGCGATTGATTTCCGACCCTACAAGATAGGCAATAACATCCCTACCCTCATGGAGATCCCCGAAGATGCGGAGCATGATGTCTATCGCACAACGCTCATCTATGCCAATGAGGCAGGCGAAGAGCACGAGTTCACGCTGGAGAACTACCCGAAAGGTGACCCTGCATGGACATTTGTGGATCAGAAATCCGTTCTCGTCAAGAAAGGCTACGAGGCACCGATACATGACTTCGAGATTATGACAATGGAGTTCGACGATATCACTTATGACATTCTCGAATCCGAAGAACCCGTGGCACTGGTCATCCTGTATGACTTGGCGAAAACCGACCGCAAGCAGATGGACAAACTGGCAGCCATCATCCATGAGCGCCCGAACGTCTATTTCCTTACCGGCTCAGGCGAAGAGGCTATAGTTGCCTTTGCGCAAGAGTTAGGCTGGGACGAAGAGACGACCTACAGCGTGTTCTGCTACACCGACCCCGTTACGCTGAAAACGATCGTGCGGGCAAATCCGGGGCTTATCGTTGTGCAGAACGGAACAATTATTGAAAAACATAACTTCAAACAATTATAATAGTATGAGAACAAGAATGGTAGCAGGTAACTGGAAAATGAACAAGAACCTGCAAGAAGGAGTAGCATTAGCTACCGAGTTGAAAGAAGCAGTAAAGAACCCCGCATGCGCCGTTGTAATCGGAACGCCGTTTATTCATCTGGCAACTGTAGCCGAACTGCTCAAAGGTTCGCCGATCAAGGTAGCAGCTGAGAACTGCGCCGACCACGAGAAGGGTGCGTACACCGGTGAAGTGAGCGCAGAGATGGTGAAGTCCACCGGCGCTGAATACGTCATCCTCGGTCACTCGGAGCGTCGTCAATACTACGCTGAGAGCTATGAGATGCTGGCAGAGAAGACTCGTCTGGCATTGGCTAACGGTATGAAAGTGATCTTCTGCATCGGCGAAGTAAAAGAAGAGCGCGAGGCAGGCAAGCAGAACGAAGTAGTAAAAGCACAACTCGAAGGCTCGGTATTCGGTCTGAGCGCAGAGGAATGGAAGAACATCGTGCTGGCTTACGAACCCGTTTGGGCTATCGGTACCGGTCTGACCGCTACTCCGGAGCAGGCACAGGAGATCCATGCCTACATCCGCAGTCTGGTGGCAGAGAAATTCGGCAAAGAGGCAGCAGAGGACACGACGATCCTGTACGGCGGTAGCTGCAACGAGAAGAACGCAGCAGAGTTGTTCTCTTGCCCGGACATCGACGGTGGTCTGATCGGCGGTGCTGCATTGGTAGCAGAGAAATTCCTCGCAATCATCGCTGCTCGTTAATTGACCGCTTCGCTGAAAGACAAAATACCGTTTCACTAAAAGACAAAAGACTAAAATGGCTTTAGTAAAGACGATTAATAGGAACGGTGAAATTCTGACACCGCATATCGCTGACAACGTGTTCATGGCAGAGAATGCCACCGTTGTCGGTGATGTGACGGTGGGGGAAGGCTCGAGTCTGTGGTTTAACAGTGTCCTGCGCGGCGATGTAAACACCATCGTTGTCGGTAAACATTGTAACATCCAGGACGGTGCGGTGCTGCACACGCTCTATCAGAAATCGACCATTCGCCTGGGTGACTACGTGTCTGTCGGACACAACGTCACGATTCACGGTGCGGATGTTGATGACTACGCGCTGATAGGCATGGGCGCGACTCTACTCGACGATGCACATGTGGGTGTAGGCGCGATCGTGGCTGCCGGTGCGCTCGTGCTCAAAGGGACGCAGATCGGACCTTATGAGATTTGGGGCGGTGTTCCGGCTAAGTTCATCAAGAAAGCCGACCCTGCGCAGACCGCAGAGATCAACCAAAAAATTGCCAATAACTACGCGATGTACGCGAGTTGGTATAAGGATTGACGAATGGACGATTGACGAGGTACGATTGATTGAACAATTGTACAGTTTACTAAATCGTAAATAAATCGTAAATCGTAAATCTATAAATCGTAAATTTATATTATGTTCAAACGCATCTTATTAAAACTCTCGGGCGAGAGCCTGGCAGGAGCAAGCAAGCAAGGCATTGACACCGAACGTCTGAGCCAATACGCAGAGCAAGTGAAGAACATTGCACAAAAAGGCGTCCAAGTAGGCATCGTCATCGGCGGCGGAAACATCTTCCGCGGCTTATCGGGCGCAGAACGCGGCTTTGACCGTGTCAAAGGTGACCAAATGGGTATGTTGGCTACCGTCATCAACGCATTGGCGCTGTCCTCTGCGCTGGAAGCGATCGGTCAGCCGGTACGCGTGCTGACCTCTATCCGCATGGAACCCATCGGCGATTTCTACAGCCCTGCCAAAGCGCAACGACTGCTGGACAAAGGTAACGTAGTCATTCTGGCAGGCGGCACCGGAGCTCCGTACTTCACGACCGACACCGGTTCTTCGCTCCGCGCATTGGAGATCCGCGCAGACGTGATGCTCAAAGGTACGCGCGTGGATGGTATCTACACCGCTGATCCCGAGAAAGACCCGACGGCCACGAAGTTCAGCGAGATCACCTATGACGAGGTCATCCGTCTGGGGCTGAAAGTCATGGATCAGACCGCTACCGTCATGTGCAAAGAGAACAAAATGCCGATTTATGTGTTCAACATGGACAAAGTGGGCAATTTGGAGAAAGTTATTAACGGAGAGGCTATTGGCACTCTCGTCACTCCGTGACATTATTGACGAATGGACGATTGACGAGGTTCGATTGATTGTCCTATTGAATAAATTGTACAATTAACTAAATCGTCAATAAATCGTTAAATCGTAAATTTGTAAATCGTAAATTTATATAGTATGGAAGACGAACTTGAATTGTATCAGAACGCAGCTGAAGAGCAAATGCAGAACTCAGTGTCGCACCTGGACGACACCCTTCAGCACATCCGCGCCGGCAAGGCAAATCCGCGCATCTTGGATCCGATCAAAGTAGATTACTATGGCGCTATGTCACCTTTGGCAAACTGCGCTACGATCACCACTCCGGATGCACGCACGATTGCTATTACTCCGTGGGAGAAAAAGCTCATCAACGAGATCGAGCGCGCTATCATCAACTCCAACATCGGCTTGGCTCCGTCGAATAACGGCGAGACAATCCGTTTGATCCTGCCGCCGCTGACAGAAGAGCGTCGTCGCGACCTCTGCAAGCAGTGTAAAGGCGAACTCGAGGAGGCAAAGATGTCTATCCGCAATGCCCGTCGTGATGCCGTCGAGGAGTTTAAGAAACTCGTCAAGAACGGTTTGAGCGAAGATATTGGCAAAGATGCCGAGGCAGAGATCCAGAAAGTGCACGACAAATACATCGCAAAAGTCGAAGCACTCTACGCTGCCAAAGAGAAAGAAATCATGACCGTGTAATGGACGATTAGACGATTGACGAGGTACGATTGATTGAACAATTGCTCAATTTATAAAATCGTAAATAAATCGTAAATCGTAAATTTGTAAATCGTAAATTAATTGAGAGGTTTAGTTATTAAATCTACGGGAAGCAGCTACATCGTCCGCAAGGATGATGGTTCGGATGTGGAATGCCATATAAAAGGCAATTTCCGCATCCGAGGCATCCGTAGTACGAATCCCGTGGCGGTAGGTGACTTTGTAGAGATACAAACACTTGCCGACGGAACGAATTGGATCACAGAGATTGAAGAGCGCCGCAATTATATCATCCGACGCGCCACGAACCTCAGCAAAGAGAGTCATATCCTGGCTGCCAACATAGATCAGGTAGCACTGATAGTGACCCTGAACCATCCCGTTACTTCCACTACGTTCATTGACCGCTTCCTGGCAACTTGTGAGGCCTATCGCGTGCGCGCGATCCTTATATTTAATAAGATCGACCTGCTCACTGACGAGGAACAAGCCCAACTGACCGACCTCCGCGCCCTCTACGAATCCATCGGATACAAGACCGAGGCTATCTGCGCAAAAGAACTATCACCAATAACCAATAACCTATCACCTTTATTTGAAGGCAAGACGACGCTACTAAGCGGCAACTCCGGAGTTGGTAAATCTACCCTTCTCAATGCGCTTTTTGGTCGCGAAATCACACGTACCGGCAAGATCTCCGATGCGCACGACAAAGGTATGCATACGACTACGTTCTCGGAGATGTATTTTCTAACAAGCGAAGCCGGTCAAACATCTATAATAGACACTCCGGGAATCAAAGGTTTTGGCACCATAGACTTCGAGAAAGAAGAAGTAAGTCATTATTTCCGAGAGATCTTCGAAGCCGGTCGCGAATGCCGGTTCAGCAACTGCACGCACACCAATGAACCGGGATGTGCCGTGCAAGACAAACTAATAACGGGAGATATTGCTATCTCCCGCTACGAATCCTATCTATCTATTCTGAATGACGCTACAGAAGGAAAGTATCGAGGGTAGCTGTCAGTTCATCAAAAGTCTTTGCTTTCGACTTTTCGCGTATGTCCGCAATCTGTGCATTGACAGCCTGGTCGTATGTCTCTGCCTCCACATTACGGATGACACCAAGTGCCACCGGTAACGGGTCATTGTCCGCTTGCGCATTGGCTTCCAGGAAACGTTTTTGTCCCATGAGGGCAAGGAGACGATGAAGCGTCGGATCCGGCTGATGTGCATCGTGTACGAGTACGCGAGGATCATCGGCAGCAACCACAATGATACGCGGCACGAAAGTCTGCGGGTCGATTTCGACAGCAAGGCCTTTGTCATTGTCTTTTCCGAAGATCATTTTCTCTCCGTGTTTGAGGATGATCGCATGCTCAGCGCGTTGCTCGCGGTCAGCGATCCATGCATGCGTTCCGTTATTGAAAATCACGCAGTTAACGAGACATTCAACAATAGAGCAACCTTTGTGTTGCTGCGCGGCAACCAAGCAATCTACCGTTGTCGGCATATCGACATCCAGCGTGCGGGCAAAGAACGTACCTCCTGCGCCGAGTACGAGTTGTGCCGGAACGAATGGACGCTCAGCCGTGCCGAACGGGCTTGACTTGCTTACAAAGCCCTTCGGGCTCGTCGGCGAGTACTGACCTTTGGTCAAACCGTAGATGCGGTTGTTGAACATACACACATTGAGATCCACATTACGGCGAATCTCGTGAATGAAATGGTTTCCTCCGATAGCAAGGCAGTCGCCGTCACCGGACATCTGCCAAACGGTCAGTTCCGGATGAGAAGTCTTGACACCCGTAGCGATTGCACCGCCACGGCCGTGAATCGTATTGAAGCCGTAGGTATTGAGATAATGCGGCATACGACTCGAACAACCGATACCGGAGATTACAGCTACTTGATGCGTCGGGATTCCTATCTGCGCCATCGCTTTCTGCAGCGCCATGCAAATTGCGTGGTCACCGCAACCCGGACAAAAACGTACGTATTGATCTGATTTAAATTGAGAAGCTTCCATAATTTTCAATTTTTCAATTTTCAATCTTCAATTTTCAATCTTCATTGCTGTTTAACGAATCGCACGATGCGTTCAACAGCAAACGGTTGTCCTTGAATTTCATTATACTGTTCCAATTCGATGCCCGGTATTTGCGAGCGAAGATATGTTGCAAATTGACCGGTATTCAGTTCGCATACAACAACGCGTTTATAATGACTCAATACCTCGCGGGTGTTACGCGGGAGCGGGCAGATATAATTGAACTGCGCGAGCGCACAATTGAGTTCCTCTGCCGCCGCATGAAGATGTCCTTCCGTGCTACCCCAGCCTACGAGTAAGGTGTCACTGTCCGCGTTGCCTTGTACCCGTACATCGGGGATCCGGTCGGCGATCTGCGCTATCTTGTGCTGACGTGCCAGAACCATCTTCTCATGGTTCGCAGGGTTCGTGGAGATAGTACCCTTCTCGGCATCACGCTCCAAACCGATGTTGCGGTGCTCAAAGCCCTCCATGCCCGGGAATGCCCAGTACCGCACGCCACGTGCATCACGGATAGCGGGGTTGAAATGACCTTTCAGCTCTTCGGGAGCCGTTTGCGGATGAATAGCGGGCAGTTCGGCAAGTTTGGGAACACGCCAAAGGGCGGTACCGTTCGCCAGATAGGTGTCGGTCAGCAAGATAACAGGCGTCATGTTCTCCAATGCGATGCGGCAGGCTTCATAGGCAAAATCGAAACAATTGGCACTGCTCGAAGCTGCCAATACGACTGCCGGACACTCGCCGTTACGACCGTAAAGTGCCTGGAGCAAGTCTGTCTGCTCTGTCTTGGTCGGAAGACCGGTACTGGGACCGCCACGCTGCACATCAACCACTACGAGCGGCAACTCTGCCATTACCGCCAAACCGATAGCTTCGGATTTGAGGCTCAGACCAGGGCCGGAAGTAGTGGTACATGCGAGGTCACCGGCAAACGCCGCGCCAATAGCGGTACATACACCGGCTATCTCGTCCTCTGCCTGGATCGCCATGACGTTCTGATCCTTGCGCCCTGCCAACTCGTGCAGGATATCTGTCGCAGGCGTAATAGGATACGAGCCGAGGAACAGACGCTTGCCTGCTTTCTCTGCGGCCGCGATCAGTCCCCATGCCGTGGCTTTATTACCGGCGATAGAGGTATAGGTGCCATGCGCTTCGGTAGCCTTGCCTTCCAAACGAATCTGGTTAATGCTGAGAGCCAAGTTTTGCCCGTAGTTATAGCCATCTACCATCACTTTGGTGTTCGGCGCGATGAGCGCCGGTTTCTTGTGGAATTTCTCCTCCAGCAAGTGAATGGCTTTCTCCATCGGCAGATCAAACAGCCAATAGATCAGTCCTAACGCAAACATGTTACGGCTCTTGAGGATGGATTTATTGTCCAAGCCGGAGTCTTTGAGGCTCTCCTTTGTCAGTGTAGTCAGCGATACCGGCACGATCTGCACACTCTCCGGGATGCCCAGCTCCTCGAACGGATTGTTGGTCTTGTACAGTGCTTTCTCCAGATCCTTGTCTGTCAGCGCATCGGTATCCACAATGACGATAGCGTGGTCGTGATAGTGCTTGTTCATCGCACTCACTTTGAGCGCAGCAGCGTTCATAGCCACAATCACATCTGCCTTGTCACCGGGCGTATAGACTCCGGTGCCCAACTGAACCTGAAAACCACTCACGCCACCTATTGTTCCTTGCGGCGCGCGTATCTCTGCCGGGAAATCCGGCAAAGTAGAGATCTCATGTCCGAGAATGGCACTCAATGACGAGAATAAGTTTCCCGTTAACTGCATGCCGTCACCCGAATCTCCACAAAATCGAACTACTATTTTTTTCATATATTTGGTATTTGCTCTAAAAAATCGTGCAAAATTACAAAAATATTTTGACATGTGCAAATTTTTTTGTAACTTTGCAGCCGAATATGGATAAGATACGTAATTTTTGTATTATTGCGCATATTGATCACGGCAAAAGTACGCTGGCAGACCGCATGCTGGAGTTGACCGGAACGGTCGATGTCCGGCAGATGGAGAATCAGGTGCTCGATGACATGGAGTTGGAGAAAGAGCGCGGCATCACGATCAAGTCACACGCCATACAAATGGCGTATGACTATAAAGGCGAAAGGCTAAAGGTTAATGGCGAAAGGAAATTTACTTTAAACCTCATTGACACTCCGGGGCATGTGGATTTCTCGTATGAGGTGAGCCGTTCGATTGCTGCGTGTGAGGGAGCGGTGCTCGTAGTGGATGCTACGCAGGGCGTACAGGCACAGACGATTTCGAATCTCTATATGGCGATCGAGCACGATCTGGAGATCATTCCCGTGCTCAATAAATGCGACATGGAGAACGCCATGCCTGAGCGCGTGGAGGATGAGATAGTGGATCTGTTGGGCTGCAAGCGCGAGGAGATTTTGCGCTGTTCCGCCAAGACAGGAGAAGGCGTATTGGAGATTCTGGATGCGATCATCGAGCGTATTCCTGCGCCGGTGGGAGATCCGAACGCACCGCTGCAATGTCTTGTGTTCGACAGCGTGTTCAACTCATTCCGAGGCATCATTGCGTACTTCAAAGTGGTGAACGGTACCTTGCGCACAGGCGATCTGGTACGGTTCGTGAACACCGGCAAAGAGTACGATGCGGACGAGATCGGTATTCTCAAACTCGACATGAGCCCGCGCAAGGAGATCAGCGCCGGCAATGTAGGCTATATCATTTCCGGTATCAAGACCTCGACAGAAGTGAAAGTGGGTGACACGATCACGCATGTTGCGCGGCCGTGCGAGAAAGCCATCGACGGCTTCGAGGAAGCCAAACCGATGGTGTTCGCCGGTGTCTATCCGATTGAAAGTGAGGACTATGAAGACTTGCGTGCATCGCTCGAAAAGTTGCAACTGAATGATGCGAGTTTGACTTTCCAGCCGGAGAGTTCGATGGCGTTAGGCTTCGGTTTCCGCTGCGGATTCCTCGGATTACTGCATATGGAGATTGTGCAGGAGCGTCTTGACCGCGAGTTCGACATGGACGTCATCACGACCGTGCCGAACGTATCGTACAACGTCTATACGAAAGACGGCGGTATGGTTGAGGTGCACAACCCTGCCGGCATGCCGGACTTGACGGAGATAGACCGCATCGAAGAGCCGTATATCCGTGCATCCGTCATCACGACGGCGGATTTCATTGGCCCGATCATGACACTATGTCTCGGCAAACGCGGAGAACTCGTGAAGCAGGAATATATCAGCGGAAACCGTATGGAGTTGCTCTTCGATATGCCGCTCGGCGAGATCGTCATTGACTTCTACGACAAGCTCAAATCGATCAGTAAGGGCTACGCGTCGTTCGACTGGCACATGAACGGATTCCGGCCGTCGAACCTCGTCAAGCTGGATATACTGCTCAACGGAGAACAAGTCGATGCGCTCTCTACCCTCACCCATCGTGACAATGCGGTTGATTTCGGTCGTCGCATGTGCGAGAAGTTGAAAGAGTTATTGCCGCGCCAGCAGTTTGATATAGCCATCCAAGCTGCTATTGGAGCAAAGATCATTGCCCGCGAGACAGTGAAGCAGGTGCGCAAAGATGTGCTTGCCAAATGCTACGGCGGTGACGTAAGCCGTAAGCGCAAGCTGCTCGAGAAGCAGAAACGCGGTAAGAAACGTATGAAACAGATCGGCAATGTGGAGGTTCCTCAAAAGGCATTTTTAGCAGTCCTTAAATTAGATTAATATGATAGAACATTTAATTCCTGCGTGGATGTTAATCCCGTTTGTGGTGATGCTGCTCTGCATCGCTGTGCTCTCCCTCATTCCGCACATCGACGAATGGTGGGAACACAATTTGCACAAGTTGTACGTGTCGCTGATCCTCGGTGTTCCGGTAGGTATCTGGTTGTGCGTCAACGGTATGGGGCATGAATTAGAGCACCAGATGATTTATGACTATTTCCCGTTCATTGCGTTGCTGATGGCACTGTTCGTGACGACCGGCGGTATCTGCATCCGCGGTGACTTGAAAGCGACGCCGGTGACCAACACCGTCATTCTGGCCATCGGCTGGGTGCTGGCATCGTTCATGGGAACGACGGGTGCGGCGATGCTGCTGATTCGTCTGCTAATCGCTACCATCCAACAGCGCAAATACAAAGTGCATACGGTGCTGTTCTTCATCGCCATCGTCGCTAACTGCGGTGGTTTGCTCTCGCCGCTTGGCGATCCTCCTTTGTTCCTGCTGTTCCAGAAAGGCACACCGTTCTTGTGGTGGTTGCAGAACATGCTGCCGGAATGGGCTCTGACGGGCGCATTGCTGCTCATCATCTATTTCGTGATTGACCTGTACTACTACCGCAAGGAGCCGATCGAGCATAAGGAACGCGACGCGCGCGAGGCTACCAAACTGCAATTCAGCGGTCTGATCAATATCTTCTGGCTGCTGTGCGTAGTATGCTCCACCATGTTCATCAACTCGACCTATATCCCGTCGATGGGAGCCGAGAACGCACCGTGGTATCTGAAACTGCTGCGCGAATGGGCTTTCATCGCCATCATCTGTCTGAGTTGGTTGACGACAAAGAAAGAGGTACGCGTCAACAACAACTACAGTTGGACACCGATCTTGGAAGTAGCGTGCGTATTCCTCGGTATCTTCGCTACGATGACGCCGGCGCTGATGTTCCTCCAGCAGCATCCGTTGCCCGTTCATCATGCTTGGGAGTTCGTTTATTGCACCGGTGCGCTGAGTGCGTTCCTGGACAACGCTCCGACGGCGATGGTGTTCCATGCGACAGCCACTACTCTGCCCTCTGACGTGGCTACCGCTGTTGCCGGCATCGCACCTGAGTACATGAAAGCCATTTCGATGGGTGCGGTATTCTTTGGCGCGCTGACCTATATCGGTAACGGACCTAACTTTATGGTGAAGTCGATCGCCGAACAGGAAGGTATTGATATGCCGTCGTTCTTCGGCTACATGATCAAATTCAGTTTGATTATTCTGCTGCCGGTTTATATTATTGTACAATTGATTTGCATCTAAATGAGTCTGATAGATAAAATTATCGCGTGGTATTCGGCGCATATGAGTTATGCGTCGATTACTGCGTTGATGGCTGTTGAGTCATCGTTTATACCGTTTCCAAGCGAAGTAGTGATTCCTCCTGCCGCCTTCGTAGCCGGTCAGCCGGAGAGTGTGTTGTGCGCTACGGGCAACTACCCTGTTGACGTGCTGATCATCGTGCTGTTCGGTACGCTGGGCGCCATGATCGGTGCCATCATCAACTACGGCCTCTCTGTGTGGCTGGGCAGAATCATCATCTATAAGTTTGCGGATAGCAAACTCGGGCATATGTGCCTACTGTCCGGCGAAAAACTGCAGCGCGCAGAGGAGTATTTCCGCGAGAAAGGAAACGTATCTACGTTCATCGGTCGTTTCATTCCGGGCATTCGTCAGCTGATCTCTATCCCTGCCGGCTTGGCACGGATGAACTTCGGCGCATTCCTTTGGTGGACATTCCTCGGAGCGTTTATTTGGAATTGTGTTCTCGCAGCGCTGGGCTATATCGCTGCGGGACAAATGGATCTTATCAAACAATACAGCCACGAACTGAGCGTGGCTATACTGGTTCTGTTTGGTGTCGTTGTTCTTTGGTTTGTAGCGAAGAAACTTATTGCTGTAGCCAAGAAACAATAACCTTGCGTTTGTCGATCATTTCGGCAATGACGCAGCCAAGAATCCATCCTAAGAGCAGGAACAGGATCACACACTTGAAGCGGCCGTTCACGGGGCTCAGACTCACAGCAAAGTGATTTTCGAGTACTACGGGAGCGGTCGCTAACTGCATCCGGTAGTCGCATTGCTGCATGTGCTTCTGCTGCTCGTATATCTCATTGAGAAACAGCCGGATACGACGGTCGCCGTAGAACGATACTCCGCTGTTATGCGTCAAACCATCCGGCTGAGCGATCGCCGGATTATTGAAATAGTACGCGCTCGTGAGGCTGTCCAGCTTATGCGCTTGCGTGTGGTTGAACTGCACTTCTTCCTGCAAATTAGCCAGATACACTTGGTATGACTGCTGCATCGCTTCGTCTGCGTTCAAGTATGCCAACACGGCTTGTTCTATCTCCGGTACCAGCGTCAGATCACGGGACTTGACGCGGAATTGCAGGCACAAACGATCCTGCATCTGCACTTTGACAGTGTCCGTCGGAACCGATTTGCGCTTATAATCCACGTAGTCAGCAGTGCCGTCATCCAGACAGTCTATCACGCGATAGGTCTTAAAAGTACCCGCTTTTTCGTCTTTGATAAACGGTGTAATAGCAGCATCTGCCGGCAGCATCTTACCGGTACGCAGCGCAGCATACCTCTGCTCAAACTGCGGGACAGTTGCCCCGTTCAGCAGCGCAACGGCATCCAGCTTGTAAATCGTGTTGTCTTTTCTTGTATAGTATAGTGCCGCGCAAATAGCAAGCGCCACTAACGTAAGCACGATCCACCAATACCGATACGTCAGCCGCACCATCCGGCTCAACATGCACCCTATCGCCGAGCAGCAACGGCCTATCGCTTTGCCGCATACGACGCATAAGTCAAAGAAATTCATTTCTCGTTCCATACCTATATCCTGTAACCCGTAACCTATAACCTATAACCTTTATTTCCTACGAATCCATCCGAACGGACTGTGACGCGTCTCTTGCGGCTCAGCTTTCGGCTCATCCTCTACCGTAATGATCACATCATCCGCAGAAGTTGAACTGACGTGCTCGCGCGGCGCACGCGGCGTATCTGCCTCGGCACCAAGCGTGTCGCTCAGGTCTATGAGCGTCGCTTTCTCGTCCTCCAGCGGTTTGGTCGGCTGCTGTGGCGGGTAGTTAGCCTCAATAGCCTCAGAGATCGTTTTCTTGCCCGCTTCCTCTTCTTCCGAAGGCAGACCATCCACCTTATAACCGGTTGCGATCACCGTCACACGTACCTCTTCGCCCAGGCTCTCGTCGATGGAAGCACCCCATTGTACTTCGATATTGTCGCCTACTTCCTGCACAAACTCGTTGATTTGGTCGATCTCCTCCATCACAATCGCATGTTCTGTCGAGCAGTAGAACTGCAGCAGGATACGCTCCGCGCCATGCACATCATTGGTATTCACCAGCGGTGAGTTGAGGGCATCGTTGATGGCATTGGTGATACGTTTCTCGCCGGAAGCCCTACCGATGTTCATAATCGCTACGCCGCCTTTGCGCAAGGTATTACGTACATCCGCGAAGTCGGTATTGATATAGCCTGGAACGGTGATGATCTCTGCAATCGCGCGTGCGGCGTTAGCCACTACGTCATCGGATTTGGAGAACGCATTGAGCAGATTCAGTTCTGGATAGATCTGTTTGAGTTTCTCATTGTTGATGATGAGCAGCGCATCGACATGCTTGGCGAGGCGTGCTACACCGGTCATTGCTTTCTCGATTTTCTTCTTGCCCTCGAATGCGAACGGAATCGTGACGATACCCACAGTCAGAATACCCATCTCTTGCGCTACTTCCGCTACCACAGACGAAGCACCCGTACCTGTTCCGCCGCCCATGCCGGCAGTAATGAACAGCATCTGCGTGCCGTCATTGAGTGCCTCGCGGATATGATCACGGCTCTCTTCGGCGTATTGACGCGCGGTCTCAGGATCGCCTCCGGCACCCAAACCCGGACCTAACTGCAACTTGCTCGGCACGGAGCTTTTGATGAGCACCTGCCGATCGGTGTTGCATACGAGGAACGACACGTCTTTGAGACCTTGACGGTGCATGTAGTTAACGGCATTGCAGCCGCCGCCACCGACACCGATGACTTTGATGATACTATCTTCTGTTAAACCCTCCAAGGGTAATGTAATCAAATTGTCTTCCATATGATTTGTTGTTTACTGTTTCTATTTTGATGGTATTATTCACTTTCGATGAACATATCGAGTGTGCTTTCTTTGAATCGGTCGAAGAAGCCCGGTTTCTGCACAAGCTGGTTCTTGTGATTATCGCGATAATCCTGCCCGAGCAGTATCGTGCCGACGAGCGAGGTATATTGCGGCGAGAGGTATTTCTCTTCGGTGTCGCGATGCAGCAAGAGGTTATGCGCGCCGTATTGAACCCGAACAGGCGTCAGGCTCTGGATATAATCCGCCATGCCTTGCAGCATGCTGCCGCCGCCGGTGATATACAGTGTCTGGATACGCGTCTCTACTTTCTTGAGCTCTGCCAACAGCGGCTCCAGTATTTCTTGCACTTTCAGTTCAATGGCCTCTGACAGTTCCTCCGATGTAATGATCATATCGCCGCCTATCTCAGGGCTCGCGGGTACGCGCAGGCGCACGTTCTTTTCAATATACTTCGGAGCGGCGCAACCGTATTTGCATTTGAGCACCTCAGCGGTCGTAAAACTCATACCTTGCTGCTCGAGCATGCGCGTGATATGATAACCGCCTTTGGGCACCACTTTGTTCAGCAAGTACTGTCCGCCTTTATAGACGGTAAGACTCGTCGTTTGTGCGCCGAAATCGAGCACGGCACAACCGTTCATCAGTATATGGTTACCGTCGCAAGTCGCAAAGGCGGAAAGCAGTGCCTCGGGACGCACGAACGCATGCTCGATGCTGCGTCCGGCTTGCGAGAACGATTTCTGCAACTGGGTGTCTATCGCTTTGCGGCCGTAGAATGCGATGTAATGTGCTTCCACGAGGGCTGCGCGTTGTTCCGGAGAAGGGATCTCATCCTGCTCTACTCCGTCTAATTTGAAGAAACTGGGCACCAAACCCAAGACTGCTACTTCGGGATTGCGCGATTCGATTTTCTCCTTGCACTCGCGCTCCATCTCGTCCAGCAGTTCCTGACTGATCTCTTTCCTGCGAGCCTGATCGCGACGCGAGTGAACGGCTACTATCTGCATCGACTGACCGCCTACGGAGATAAACGCCGTCGGCAGCTCGTCTTTTCCGATGCGGTTTGCCAGGAGTTTGAGCACCTCTGCGATCACATAACCTGCGTTACTTGACTGCGTGATGATGCCTTGCTCCACGCACACGTTTCCTAATTTCTGCGGTCGCTCCTCTACGCCTAAGATCCGGAACAGATCCGGTGCAATCCGCTGTGCCGCCATAGCACGCACACTACCGCTGCCCAAATCAATGGCGACCAATGGTAGCGAATCCGCTGTTTTTGTTTGTCTTCTTGCCATAATTGTGTATAAGGTTTAGTGTTTAATTTATCTTTTTCCGATAATTTGTCCGCGGAAGCGCACATCATATTCCTTGTATTCTTTCTCCAAAACCTGCGGGTCAGCATTCTCATAGAACTGCCGCATTTTCTCTAATTTTCGTTTGCAACCATACATCGAACCCAACAGAATGCGCGGCTGGTTATGCTGATAAACATACACTATCTGCGGCGACTGCATGTACATATGATCGATGCGCGTGCGCCAATAACGGTTCGTTTGCAACCACAACGCGAAATCCGCTAATTGTGTAGCCGCTGTCTGCGGATTGACATTGCCGGAAACAAGCAGCACGCTGTCTTTCACGCACTCTCTGGCTTCCATCACGCGCCGGTCGGTGTCTATCAGATAGTGCTCATGCGCTGTCTCCACGCGCAGTAAGGGCACACGCTGCGTCAGACGCACTTTGACCTCATTGCGAGGAGTAAGATAGCATTCCGCATTGCGCACCATCGGATGATGTTGAATCGTCGATTCGATACGGTGCAGCGACACAAGATTCAAAGTATGCCCCACGGGATAGAGGTTCTCTTTCAGCAGCAGCTGGTTCAGTTCTGCCTCCGTAAGGTACATTCGTTCCGCACTATCCTCGATGATATACTCCAGCGACACGCATGGCTCGGTAGTAGGCGTCATCTTATATCCCCAAACGACGGCCATTATCAGCAACACCATCGTAATGCCGACTCCTATTCCCTGCCATATGATCTGCGCTGTCCTACTCATCCTGTAACCCGTAACCTGTAACCCCTAACCTTTAATTGCCTTCGTAATCTCCGGTACGAGTCGGTCAATATCCCCGGCACCTATCGTTAACAGAACTACCGGTTTCTTGCTCTCGGCTATACGTTGTTTAAGTTCTGCGATCAAATCCGCTTTTTGCACCACTTTTCCACCCAACATCTCGCTCGTAACGCCCTCTATCGGTTCTTCGCGTGCCGGATAAATCGGCAGTAGAATCAACTCGTCTAATGTTGCGAGCACACGCGTGAAGTCTGCCGCAAAGTCGCGGGTGCGGGTGTACAAATGCGGCTGAAACACACCAATTAGGTGACGTTCCGGATACAACTTACGTATCGAATCAATCGCCGTCGCTATCTCCTCCGGATGGTGGGCATAATCGTCTATATACGCCACTTTCGGGGTATTGACATGAATATTAAACCGCCGCTGAACACCGCGGAATGACGCAATACCGCGCCTTAGTTCATCCTCCTTCACGCCATTGAGCCATGCCACCGACATCGCTGCTACTGCGTTCTCTATGTTCACCCAAACAGGCACGCCAAGCCGCAAATCAAGAATCGCGGTGTTCGGGGTATGAAAATCAAAATAGATCTGTCCTTTCTTTATCCGTATATTATCCGCATAGAAATCCGGTAGATCAGTCTGTACTCTGTCAGCTAAGCGGTCTGTATTCTGTACTCCGTACGTGTAACACTTCACCCCTTTCTTAAGCCGCGGTTTCAACTCGATACCCTGTTTCATGATAAGCGCACCGGTGATAAGGCTGGTGTAGTGTGCAAACGCCTCGCGATAGGCTTCCGGCGTGCCGTAGATATCCAGATGATCGGCATCAACGGCTGTCACCACAGACATATACGGCGTCAACTGATGAAACGAACGGTCATACTCATCCGCTTCCACCACCACATAACTGCTGTCTTTTTGCAGCAAAATGTTCGTGCCGTAGTTCATGCTGATGCCTCCGAGAAACGCGTTCGTACCGATCTCAGACTGATACAACAGGTGCGCCAACATCGTGCTGGTCGTCGTCTTCCCGTGCGTACCTGCCACGCATAATGCCCGCATCTGGTACGTAACTAATCCCAGCACTTCCGCGCGTTTGCGGATGTCGAACTTCTTTTCACGCAGGTAGGCAAATAGCGCGCTGTCCTCCGGCACTGCCGGTGTCCGTACCACCAGGGTATGCGCAGGATTCAATTCGCCGATCTTCAATCTCCATTCTTCAACACTATCATCATAAATGATAGTTATCCCCTCCTGCTCCAGCTCTTTGGTCAGCGGTGACGGCGTACGGTCATAACCGGTAACGGGATAGCCGCGGTGATGGAAATAGCGTGCTAACGCACTCATTCCGATACCACCGATACCGAGAAAAAAGAGATTCTGTATGTCTGCTATTTTGATCATAGGTTTGTAAAACACCAATTTGGCTGCAAAATTACAAAAAATATTTGAAATATACAAGGGTTTAACGCTAAAAATTAAATTTATTTATATTTTTAGTAGGAAAGACTTATTATTTGCACAACTGTGCGACAGTAGCTTCAATGTGTGATTTGTATTATGCCCAAAGGGGGTACATACAGGTCGCGTCAGTGTTAGAACCTGGGCTTAACCTGTGTGCTACCCCTCCGAGGGGTACCACTCGCACGCTTTTTTTCGTTTCTTTTCTCTTTTTTCTTTCGACTTTTGACTAAAAAATTTGCATATATCATTTTTTTTGTGTAACTTTGCAGCCGAATTGTTTAACCCATTAAATCATTGACGTATGAACAACTTGATGAAAGGCGCAATCTTATTTGCGGGCGGAGCAGTGATAGGAGCTGCAACCGCGTTATTACTTGCCCCGAAATCGGGCGAGGAAGTTCGTAAAGAAATCTCCGATTTGGCAGAGGATGTAAAGAAACAAGCTGAGGGCTACTGCGAGCAGCTGAGAGAGGAATTTGCCAAGCACTCCAAAGCAGCACGAGCAAAAGCGGAGGCATAGAATGAACAATCCGCTTTTTAACCTACTCAAAAGCGAGGTATCCGGATACAGCGAAGCACTCACACGCGTGGGTAAGTTGCGTTTGATCGCGCTTATAAGTCGTGTGCTGGGTCGTTTCCTGCTTATTCTGACACTGGTGCTTTTTGCATTTGCCTTGTTCGCTTTCGGTGCAGTAGCAGCTATCTCGGCGTTGTCGGTTCATATGCCTGTATGGGCAGCCGCGCTAATCATTGCCGGGGTATGTGTCTTGCTCATTATCATCACGATAGCATGCCGTAGAACGCTGTTTATCAATCCGTTTATCAGCATATTGAGCGACGGCGAAACCAAGACAGAGCAGGAACTCGAGATGAAAGCCATCGAGGCAGATCATAAAGCGGAGATTGAACGAATGCGGATAGAGACGCGTGTGGATAATGTGACACGCACATTTAACTTCTATGCAGATGTTTTCCAACGCATATGGAGTTATTTTAAGAAATGAAGACGCTGCTGTTCATCCTCGCTTTCTTCGCTACGTTCACAGGCCGTGTTGTTGATCAGAACGGCCAGCCTGTGTCGTATGCGACCGTATATCCGGAGATAGCACCCGAATGGGGCACGGCCACGAACAACGAAGGTTATTTCGCGTTCGAGGCTAATTTGACGCGTGACACGCGCGTCATTGTCTCCTTTATCGGCTACGAGAAGAAAACCGTACTTGCAGAGCAATTGATAACGACGGACTCTATCCCTCCCTACACCGTCGTGCTCAATGAGCAACCAATTGCCTTGCAAGAAACGGTGGTAGCCGCCAAAGCAGGCAAGCAACGCAACAAACGCAAGCAAATGGCTACCCTGCTCCACGCGGTCTATGTCAAACTGGAGGAAGAGTTCTCTGACGATCCGGCACTGTACCAGATAGTGAGTGACGTGCGGATGACGAACGAGAACAGCACTTGGGGCATGGAGCAGATGATAGCGAACATCGTCGTGCTGCCAGAACAAGGAAAAGAAGGGCGCGACTCGACACAGTTTCAGGGGCGGTTCTGCAAACGTTTCTTCGATGCCCGCAAACGTGCGGAAGCAGACTCAATCCTTGCAGGCGAAGCGATCGAGCGGATGGAGAAAAAGTCCGGCACGCCGAATAACTATATGCGGAAAGCCGTTAACGCCGTGGATTCCGGAGTGGTCGTTCACCATGCGCTCTTCTCGATGGGTAATATGCGGTACGACTTCGAGCAGGCCATAACCGACACCAAGCATTGGACGGTCAGCAACGAGTCGGAAGGCGAGACAGTGCTCACGCACACGCAACACGTAAGCCGTTATCTCGGGTGTTTCCAGATGACGTTCCAACGCCATTACATCGTCGATTCGGAGACGTACTCGGTGCGCCGTTTCTCGGAGCATGCAGAAGTCAAAGTGACGATCCCGTTCGGCATCAAACTGAACGCAGACCAGCTGCAGATGCTCAATCTCGTGAACATGGACGAGAAACGCATCGAGAAATTCCGTCTCAAACGTTTGCGCGGAAACGTGGACTACAACACCATCTACCAGCGCCGTAACGGACATGTCTATACGCTGGAGAAAAACATGGTGGTAGATGCGCTGATTTTAGGATCCAAGAAAGCGGAGATACCGCTGAATATCAAGGCGACGCAACGCGTGACGGACTTGCAGACCGAGAATGTTCAACCGATGGATCCCGGGCAAATGACGCGCCGCGTAAAACGCGAAATAGTGGAAATTTATTAAGGGTTACGGGTTACAGGTTACGGGTTAGAGGAATTTTTTGCAAAAATTATTTGCATATATGCAAAATTTTTCGTACCTTTGCACCCGATTTTGATTCTTGCGGTGTTAGCACATCGGTAGTGCATCGGCTTCCCAAGCCGAGGAGGCGGGTTCGATTCCCGTACACCGCTCCAGGTAGATCGGTCTATCGCGCCGTAAGGTGAGGAAAGTCCGGGCAGCACAGAGCACCACAGCGGCTAACGGCCGTCAGGCAGTAATGTTTGTTCCCTGCTACAGAGACGAGAAATGTGAAACGAGCATATTGTGGGCTGCAATTCCAAGTAAACCGGCGTTTGAGCGCTGCTCGCGCAAGCCGGAGGGTAGGAAGCGTCAGATTAATGATAGACACTGCTCCGCAGTACAGAACCCGGCTTATAGATCTGCCTCTCCCGTCGGGGAAACCTTATAGAATAGAACCATGAGCAGTCGCATTAAGTCCATCAACACGTTTGTCCGCTACGACATGTGGCGTCGTACAACGACGGAATACGACAATATCTTCCAGCGTCTCGGCTACGGCATCATTCGTACTATCGTATTGGTAGTACGCGGCTTCACGAGCAAGAACCTCAACGACACCGCCAAATCCATCACTTTCTCTCTTATCTTTGCTATCGTACCGATCTTGGCCGTTGTGATGGCGGTAGCGAAAGGCTTTGGTGTAACGGACATCATCGAGCATCAATTGAATCAGTCATTCCTGGGCGAGACGAACATGATTCCTTCGATCATGGAGATGGTAGATCGCTATCTGGAAACGGCGCAAGGCGGTTTATTCATCGGTATCGGTATTCTGATTCTGTTATGGGCGATTTATACCTTCTTTCAATCGGTCGAGACGGTCTTTAACCGGATATGGAATGTCCAACGCTCGCGTTCAATCCTGCGGCAGGTTACGACCTATATTGCCATCTTGGTGCTTATTCCGCTCGTGACCGTTGTGAGTGCGGGAATCAACATCTTCGTGCACTCCAAAGTGGGCGATTTAGGGGGAGTACAGTTCCTGCAATTCGTCATCTGTTGGGTGCTCTTTACCGGCATGTACTTCATTATTCCGAACACGAAAGTGAAGTTTCATTGCGCGCTCATTCCCGGCGTGTTGATGGGTACGTTGTTCCAGCTGTTACAGATGCTGTCGGTCTATCTGATTGCTATGTTGAGCCGCACGAGTATCGTGTATGGCGCGTTCGCGGTCATCCCTATTCTGATGATTTTGCTGCAATATGCGAGTCTGCTTATCCTCATCGGCGCAGAGATGTCTTTTGCTATTCAGAACAAAGAGGAATTTGAGTACGAGCATGATCTGAACAGCATGTCACGCCGCTACAAAGACTTCATCATGCTCTACCTCCTTTCGGTGGTAATCAAGCGCTTTGAGGCAGACGAAGCACCTTTGACAGCACACGAATTAGCCATTCGCGACCGTTTGCCCATCCGATTAGTAAATCAGTTGTTATCGCGAATGATAGAAACCGGCATATTGCGGGAGGTGTATGTAGAGGGTAAAGAAGACCGCACCGTACAGCCTGCTTTGGACACGCATAAGATAAGCATCGGCATGGTTTTGGATCGCATCGATGCACAAGGCACGGAGCAGTTCCTGCAAGCACCGACAACGGAGATGCAGACCTTCTGGGAGCGTTACCAGCGGATCAAGAAAACACACCAGAGTTATGACCAAATATTAATAAACGAAATATGATATGAAAAAACACAGTCTCTTTTTTGCAGCTGTATTACTGATGAGCCAAGTGGCTCTCGCTGCACCGAAAATTCAACAAGTAGAGCCGCTGAACTGGTGGACGAACATGCACACACCACTCACGCTCATGTTCCACGGCGAAGATCTGCAAGACGCCGAAGTAAGTATTCAGCAAGTCGTACGCGGCAAAGTGCTGCGCGGCGCATGCCACGGCTTGGTACCCACCGCTCAACACAACGCCGAGAGCCCGAACTATCTGTTTGTGGACATGGAAGTAAACGAACCGGGCACGTACCGCATCACGCTCAAAAAGGGCAACAAGAAAGCGTCGTATGACTACGTTATTGCCGAGCGTCGTCCGGGCAGCCGCGAGCGCAAGAGTTTCACGGCAGCGGATGTAGTGTACCTCATCATGTCTGACCGCTTTGTGGATGGCGACGAGAGCAACAACTCCACCAAAGACACCCGCGAGAAAGCCGACAAGAGTAACATCAACGGCCGCTGGGGCGGTGACATTCAGGGTATCATCAATTCCTTTGACCACATTGCCAAGTTGGGCTGCACAGCTATCTGGCCGACACCGATGTTGGGCGATGATGAAGAAGCATGGAGCTATCACGGCTACGCATGCTCTGACTACTACCACATTGACCCGCGCTACGGCAGCAACGAGTTGTACGCACAAATGGTAAAGCAGGCACACGAGAAAGGCTTGAAGATCCTCATGGATATGGTTCCGAATCACTGCGGCGCTGCGCACTGGTGGATGACTGACCTACCCTATCAGGATTGGATCAACCAGTTCGATGAGTTCACGAACACGAACAATGTATTCACCGCCAACTATGACATCAACGCATCGCAATATGACCGTTTGTTGTCAAACCGCGGCTGGTTTGATCACCCGATGCCGGATATGAATCTGGAGAACCCCGACCTGCTCAAGTACTTCCAACAATGGGCTATTTGGTGGATTGAGTTCGCCGACCTCGATGGTCTGCGCGTTGATACCTATCCGTATATCGAGAAGATCCCGGGCAGCAAATGGCTTGGCGCAATCCGCAATGAGTATCCGAACATCAACATCGTCGGCGAGTGCTGGACAAGACCTGCTCCGGCTGTGGCTTACTGGCAGAGCGGCACGAAGAACTTCGACGGCTTTGACAGCAATCTGCCTACCGTCATGGATTTCCCCGTTGAGGAAGCTATCCGTCAGGCATTGGAGAACGACGGCCAAGGATGGGGTAACGGCCTAACACGCGTATATGATGCCATGTCTTTGGATTACATGTACGCAGATGTAAACAAGTTACTCACCTTCCTCGGCAATCACGACATGGCGCGCATCACAGATGTAGTGAAGGATAAAGACCCGCGCCGCGTTAAGTTAGGCTATGTCCTCTTGGCTACGATGCGTGGTATTCCGCAAGTACTCTACGGCGATGAGTATGCCATGACTTCCGCTTGCCCGGATCCAAGCAATCACTCCTATCTGCGCGCTCCGCTGCCGCAAGGCAATGAGGTAACGGCAGAGATGCAGGATATGTTTGACTTCCAATCAGCTCTGTTCCAATGGCGTAAGAAAGAGCATGTACTCCATTCCGGCCGTACGATGCACTTCCTGGCACGTAACAATACCTACGCTTATTTCCGCTATAATCCGAAAGAGGCTGTGTTCGTATTTGCCAACGCTGCCGAAGAAGCCCGTCGTATCCCGACAGAGACCTATGCGGAGATTTTGAGCAAGTACAACGCCGTAGGTATCAATCCGCTGACAGGCGAGAAAGTGGACTTGAACCGCACGGACATTGAAGTACCGGCATTGGGAACGCTTATTGTTAAACTAAGGAAATGAACGAAGGAATAAAAAAGGCGTGTCCGCGATGCGGCACGCCTTTTATTTGTCATCACGAGAACCCTGCCATATGTCAATGCGCAGGCATCGTATTGAATGAAAATGCGCGCGCATATCTGCGCACGCATTATACGGATTGTTTATGCCGTCAGTGCTTACTGGAGGTGAGTCGCGAAATGCAGTAAACTATCCGGTTCGTGACGGAGAATAGTGATAATATCCTCCAACATCTCCTCCGGATGCACTACTCCGCGCTCCCAGAAATTATTCGCACCGCTTGGTTTTATCTGTTTGCGCCAGTTATAGACGCGATTATTCTGGTATGCCTTGAACCAGGTATGCTTCTCGTCCATTTGGGCAAGTTCCGCCAAACTGTTACCTCCTGCACCGACCCATACGTCTGCATCATGGAAATAATGCAGCGTCTCTTCAATCGTCAACGGAATCGATGTCTCGCGTGCGTCCTCATAGAAAGGATACTGTGCTCCGGCATCTTTGAAGAGATACGCAAGGTAGTTCTTACCGCTCGGCACATACCAAGTGCCACGAAAATTATTTCCACTCATAATTTTCGTGGATTGAAGATTGGAGATTGGAGATTGAAGATTTTTATATTTATTCTCTACCTCTTCAAAGACCGAATCTGCTTGCGGGAGTTTTCCGGTGAGCGCACCGAGGACACGAATCCATTCGGCACGCGCCAAAGGCGAACCTTCCTGCCATTCGTTGATATAAATCGCCTGCACGCCGAGTTTCTCAATACGTGCAGCTTCCAGGTTGTCGTATTGCCCGTAGTTGACCGCGAGCAACGCATCTAAGTTCGCTTGCAAAACGCGCTCCGCGCTGGGCTTCATCGAGTCACCAAGATCTATCTCGTCTCCTTTTACAGGCGTATAGATGAGTTCAGGGTTGCAGACTGCGACAAGGCAGTTGATGGCATCCAACGCATAGAGGAAACCCACTTGCACAGTACTCATCGTGCCCAAACGCTGCATAGGCTCACGCACACAGATCCGCTTGTACGGCTGAAACACTTCCACTACCGTTCCTGTATCGGTCTCTGTGATCTGAAAGCCCGTCGCGTACTTATTCCCCGCAGGCACACTACCCTGCTCTGCCGGATGCTGCGCGCATCCGACAAGCAAGATAGCGAGTACAGAGTACAGAATACAGAGTACAGATTTTTTATTACAATTCCGCACCGAGTACATTGAATGTCTTGTTACCACGAACGATAACTACTTGACCGTTACGGATCACCTTAACTGCCTTCACAGCAGTGTTGGTATTGTCAATTGCCTCGTCCAGTCCAAACTCTGCCATCTCCGGAGCTACGTAACCTTCAGGAATAACGGCACCGAAATTATCCAAAGCAAAGTAAGCCGGCGTGTTCATACCAAAGTCACCGTTATCGCTGCTGGTTAGCGCAAACTTAATAGCATCAACCTCACCAAGCACGCTCAAGTCAACATAGGTCCACTCATTGATATACTTACCATCAGCAGCCAAGTCAACTACTACCTGTGTGTTCACATCAACACCTTCAAGGGAAGCCGTGATAGTCAGTTTGAACCAGTCGTCCTTACCGAATTTCTTAGCAAAACTATCGCCCTGCGTCATCGAGTTAACGTCATAAGCGGTATTGTTGATAAAGAAGCCCGGTACAACAGCTGCATGGTCCAGCGCTACACCATCTACTCCAATGTAGGAAGCGGTCCAAACAACGAAGTTTTTGCCTTCATAAGCTCCACCACTTGCCGATTTCTCAGCATCAAGATAGGATTCGAAGGTGTTGTCTGACTTATTAGTCGGCAGGTTTCCATAGTAATAAGTACCCCAATCGGATACACTCACTTCTTGGGTGAAGAGGAAGCATCCGCTCTTAATTGTACCTGTTTCCGTCAGATGCAGCACGCTCTCTGCCTCTGCGATTTCTACATCCTCGAAGGTAGCCACTTGCAATTTTTCTTTTGCACCCAGATTATCGAAGCAGAAATACGACGGTGTATTCAGACCATAGTCACCCGTACGGCTACCTGACATCGAGAAAGTTAATTCATCTATTTCACCCAGCGGGGTCAGGTCTACGTAAGCCCACTCTTTGAGGATGTCCTTACCTTTTGCCAAATAGAAATCCACCTTCGCGTCAACAGCCACGCCCTCACGTGATCCGTTGATTGTCAACAAGAACCAATCTTCCTCACCGAAAGGATCACCGGCAAACGAATCGCCGTTGACCATCGAGCTGTATGCGTAAACGTTGTTGCAAACATACATACCCGGAATAACAGCCGCTTCATCCAGTTTTACAGAGTTCGGTGTCCAAGAATCTGCGTACCATACTACATAGTTCTGACCTTCGAATGCTCCACCGGCAATCGATTTGTTGGCATCCTGATAGCCTGCAAATTCGGTGTCTGTGTGACTCGAAACAACGGCTCCGGAAACATAGGAACCGCCATAAGCAACGGTTTCTTGAACTTTGAAACTACCGCTTTCAAAATACACAACCGTGTCCACATTGAAAGAGAACTCGCTCTCCGGTGCAAGATTAGTGTTCTCAAAATCTGCAACTTGCAGATCAGCATACATTGCGGTGCTCATCAAAGCAGCTGCTGCGAAAAGTAAAACTTTTTTCATAAATGTTTTTGTTTTAAATTGTTGTTAATAAATTATATAAGTGTTGTTAGCACTATTGGTTACAATGTAAATCTATTGCGCCGGTTACCTCAGTACTCAGTTCACCGGTTTGTTCCAATATCTCATCTGAGGCATTATAGACACGGATGAAATCAATCGTTGGCAGACTTACGGAATGTCCGTCCGCATCTACAGCCCATGCTATATCAAAGGAGGTTCCTTCCACATCTATATTGGGTTTATTATCCACATAGCCGTATTCGAGAATACGCTGTACATTCTGTCCTTTTATTTTCTCCGTCTGTTGAGCCAATCTGGCGCCACGCAGCGTATAGTGATCAGCAGTTATCCACTGCGGATAATACGGATGTTTATGGAATGGATTTTGCAAAGTATCCCCTTCGCGAGTGTATGTGCGTGAGAAATTATGCTGCGTACCCGGATCGTCATATAGGCAGCCCTTCAGTTCATACCATTTGTCATCCGGAAAACCGTTATTGTTGTCATCTCTACTAACAAGCACAATGCCGGGTTCGGAACTACCGTACGCTGTATTACCCGCCATAAGGAAAGCATTGCCGAGAATTTGCAAGTCTTTACCCTCTTTATTCTCGACCGGATGGTCAAAGCCGAAGGTGATATATCCCCCCCATCCTCCCAAAGACACCAATCCGCGTGCGTTAGCAGCAATCGCTGTCTCGCACTTACGGCACATAGATGCAGCGTCGTCGCCTTCTTCGTATTTAGGCAACTCATTGACAAACTGTCCCAACGCCGGAACGTACTCATATACTTTGTATATATACGGCGACAGCATTGTTGAGTCACTGTCGGGCGTCACCGTATCCGTCTTCATTGCTTGGGAAATGCTACATAAGTGTCCCGGTATATCCCCCGTCAACGCCTGCCAACGCTCTTTGCCATCATACGCATAGCAATGCAACATACCGGACGAGACATAGTTTTTTGCATCAGTAACATAGAGTGCTTCTTGGGTAGCCAATAGTCCGTACGGGTTTTCATATGCCTCTAAGGATACCGCGCACGCGCGCTCCGTATAATCCATAATAGAGAATGCTCGCAGTTTATTTGCCTCCTTATCAAGGACATAAACCGTAGTATCTTGTACCGATAGATTGGAACACGACGTAGAAATACGTTTCAGCACGTTATTCATGTCATGTACGACCAGTTGCGGTTTGATATCCTTGTAGTTGCCTTGACAGCATACCCACAGTTGTTTGCGTTGATCCACGCGTACACGAGTCGGATTGAGCCCCACAGGAATTTGCCGTATTTGTGTAAACGATTCGAGGTCAATGACCGACAAAGTGGAGTCATAATGGTCTATCAGATATCCACCGGAATTGCAGACAATGAGTTGATTATTCACTACACATAGTTCGTCCGGTTGATGTCCCACTTTCACTTCGCGTGCGATAGTCAAAGTTGCCGTATCCACTTCAAAAACCGAGCCTAACAGTTCCGGATCTGCCATTGACCCTACATAGGCACTGACGTACATCTTGTCGCCGTAGAAAGCCAGATAGCGGCAATTGGGTATGTCCACTTTTCCTATATGCCGCGCCTGAAGATCCATGACTTCCACCTTGTGCGAACAGTTGATGACCGCATACAAGCGGTGCCCATATGCCTGAATATCATTCCCCACATCACCTAACTCCTTCATTTGCTTGGGATTCTGCGCATCGTACCAATTCGCATAATAGATACCCGTTTCCAGATTCATATAATCAATTCGAGCTTTGTTGGAACCCATATTCCCTTCGCAAAGCACATACAACCCACCCTTCTGTACCTCCTCGGTTACTTCGG
>Ga0310690_10001466_pt1 | contig 41711 bp, 65 predicted proteins | sample AusTroGonzalo_MG_2_FD_207661 | JGI IMG/M metagenome (GOLD analysis project Ga0310690, IMG submission 207661) | Bovine rumen microbial communities from tropical cattle in Woodstock, Queensland, Australia - Gonzalo_04 (v2) (version 2) | ecosystem: Host-associated > Mammals > Digestive system >... | reverse complement strand
GGGCGCGCGCGATTTTGAACCCAAATTTTTGGGATTTTCGGGTGGGTTAACGGGGCCCAGCCTTCCGTCCGTTTTTTTTCTTGTTACCCAAATTAACCTAGTGCCGTTCATTCCTCTTAAAATTGGTTAAGAGGTTAAAATATGGACTACCAACGCCATCAACATTCCTACGGCGACGACGAATTGGTGACCGGGGCCAAGATCGCGGAGCAAATTGGCGTGTCTGGTGCCGCGATTTCGAAGGCGACCGCCAAGGGGCGTCTCGATACTTTTCGAAATTCGCGCGGCGAAAAATGCTACCACAGGGTCGTTTCTGCACAGCAGTGGTCGCTCAAAAAGGATCGCAGCAAGGTCACGACGCCGACTCGCGGGCAGATGGCGGCCGGTTACGACAATATCGACGCCCAGGCGACCGCTCACATTATCGGAAACGAAAACCCGCAGGCCCCGCGCCCTGTGTCCGCTCCGGTTCAGGGAATCGATTTCGGATCCGTCGTTCATGAGCGGCAGGAACTGGAGGTGTCGAAAGCCGAAAAAGAATTCCACATGGCGCGTTTGGCGAAGCTCAAGGCCGACGAGCTGGAGGGTCGCCTAGTCGATAAACAGACCCTGTTCCTGAAGGCGTTCCAGATGGGTGCCATGATCCAGGAAAAGGTCATGAACATGTACGTCCAGCTTGCTCCAAAGATTTGCGGAATGCTGCAGGAACAGCTTGCAGCCGCGAATATCGAGGCCGAAAAACTGCGTGTCGCCATGAAGGATTCGAACCATGAAATTGGCGAGATTATTCGAAAGGAATCGATTAACGTGCTCAAGGACCTGAGCGAACGCACTGCGGAGAATTTCTTCGATTGATGTCTGGGGTGCTGACAGAGCCGACCGCTGTTGCTCGGAAATCCGAAAATACGCTGCCGTTTACTGGCAACGTAGATTTTTGCCTTGATGGCTTGATCCATGGCCTGACCCCTCCAAAGGATCAGACGATTAGCCAGTGGGCGGCGGAAAACCGTTTGCTGGCGGGTGAAGCTTCGGCGTCGAAAGGTAAGTGGACCAATGACAGGACCCCTTACCTGGTCGAAATTATGGACATGCTGAGTCCGCAAAGCCCTTGCAGCGATGTCGCGTTCATGAAGGGCTCGCAGATTGGCGGCACGGAGTGCATGATCAACGCGGCGCTCTACTACATGCTGCAAAGCCCGTGTCCGATCGGCCTGTACCAGACGACGGACGATGCCGCGGCCGATTTCGAGCGCCAAAGGCTTGCGCCGACGTTTGCCGCCATGAAAATGGACAAGTATTTCACCAACGACACTGCCGGCTGCAAGGAATACCCGGGCGGAATCTTCTTCTTGGGTTCGGGCGGCTCCGCGTCGCAGCTCCGTTCGAAGCCTCTGCAAGTGGTGTTGTGTGACGAAATTTCGGGTTGGCCGCTTGACTGCAACGGCGAAGGCGACCCCTGCGACCTGGTGAAGCGAAGAACGACCAACTTTCCGCGTCGAAAGCGCTTTTGGACTTCGACCCCGACCATCAAAGGCAAATGCCGAATCACCAAGAAATTCGAACTTGGTGATCAGCGTTACTACAACGTGCCATGCCCGCACTGCGGCGAATTGCATGTGTGGGAATTCAAGAACATGGTGTGGGATCGCGACGAAAATGGCAACCACTTGCCGTTTACCGTGCGAATGAAATGCCCGCATTGCGGCGGCGAATACCAGGAATGGCGAAAGACGGAGCTGCTTGCACAAGGCCAATGGGTGCCGACGAATCCGAACGGAGCCTACCCGAGTTACCACTTGAGCGCGTTTTATAGTCCGCTTGGCTGGTATTCGTGGGAAGAGGCCGTTACGGAATTTTTGGAAGCCAAGGGCGATCCGCAAAAGCTGAAGGTATGGACCAATAATGTCGAAGGCCGCGCGTGGGATGAAGAAAACCAGGTGCGTCACGATTTCTCCGAATTGATGCTCCGTCGCGAAAATTACGGATGCGAGGTGCCGGACGGTGCCGTTATCTTGACGGCGGGTGTCGATACGCAGGATGATCGATTGGAATGCGAAATCGTCGGCTGGGGCCGTGGTCTTGAAAGCTGGAGCATCGATTACTTTATCATTCCTGGCGAACCCAACCGTCAAGAAGTTTGGGATACGCTCGACGACATCTTGATTAATTCGAGCTATCGAAAGGCCGACGGGACTCCGCTCTACGTTGCGGCTGGTTTGGTGGACTCCGGCGGCCATAAAACGACGATGGTGTACAAATATTGCGCGAAAAGAGAATGGCGTCGTATTTACGCGGGAATGGGCGCTCGTGACCCGAATAAGCCGGTCATTAGCCGCCCAGGATCCACTAAGAAATCGAGCGCAGAAAATGCGAAAATTATTACGGTTGGAACTGATACGGTAAAGGACTGGTTCTTCAACGTGCTGACTTTCGACAAGCCTGGGCCAGGTTACTGCCATTTCCCGGATAAGGAAATCTATAACAAAGAGCATTTCGAACAACTTGCGGAATCCGAAGTGAAAAAGACGCACATGAGTCGCGGCTTTTTGACGTATCACTATGAAAAAATTAAGGACCGCAACGAAGCGCTCGACTGCCGTGTGTACGCTAGGGCGGCGCTTAACCTGGTCGGAGTTGACGTTGACAAGCTTGCCGATTCCGGACGAAGCTACACTAAAAATCCCGCCAAAAAAATTATTCCTCATGGTGCGAGGGTATTAAGCCAAGGAGCGAAATTATGATGAATTTCCATGTGACTTGCAACGTAGACAAATTGCTTAAAAGCGTGAAAGTCCTTCATAAGGAACAGTTGCCTTATGCGATGAAAGAAGCTACGAATACGGTCGCATTCAAGGCTAGAAAGGCTTTGATTGAGGATTATCCGAAAAGGTTTACCGTAAGGTCAAAGGGGCTACCGAATTTAATTCGCGTTGACAAGGCTGATAAAAATAAACAGTGGGCTTCGGTATATCTGGATAAACTTTTTATGGTTCGTCAAGAATACGGCGGAGATAAAGTTGCAAAGCCGGGAAAAGGCGTTGCTATCCCGCAAGAAGGTGTGACGGAAAAAGGATTGGATGCCAAGGGCGGAGTCAAAAAAGGTTATTATGTGTCCGCGTTGTTGGAAGATGCCCGACGAAATAAAAGAACTAGACATCGGAATGGTGGCGTGTACACTGAAAACTTGCCGAAACCTAGAAAAAGTAACAAGTATCATCCGTTTGAAATGGAATGTGCTGACGGTGTTAGGTATATCGCCCTTCATGTTGAGGGGGCAAAATATAATAAGTCGGAAAAACAATATGAAAAACTGGAATGGATGTACGTCTTGCATCCAAAGATTTTTGTTCCGAAAAGATGGGGATGGCAAAAGCTTGTAATGAAAATATTCAAGTCTAATATTGCGGGTGCGTTTTACGCAGCTTATTCAAAAGCCTTGAAAACAGAGAAATGAGTGGAATATCATCTTTCCCCTTGTTGACAAGTACAATGTACGCCCCCATAAGATACATGTATATTGACGAAATAGGGACAAGCCAGTTCGATTCGTAAAGAATTGATCTTTCCGGAAAATCTGTTTCTAGATAAATGGCGAAATGCCAAATGATTGCAAATGCTCCCCAGTAAACGCAGAAAAACACCCATTCGACAAAAAGGGCCTCTTTTAAAATGGATTTGTTTTTCTGTGTTCCCATGCCCATAATATAAACTTTTTTTATCGCAAAAACAAGTAAAAAGTTAAGCGGTTAAGGCTTAAGCAAGCGACAAACGTTCTAAAAAAAGATGTAACCGAAATCGTTTTTCAAGGTTGCATTTAGCCTATTTTGTTGCTATGGCTGGGCTTTATTCCGTGGAACTTTGTCAAAGAATGGTCGCCGCTTCCGAAGCGGCGCTTGCTAAAGCGTTGGAGGCCGAAAGCTATTCTATTGGCGGGCGTTCTTTGAGCAGGGCCCGTGTTAAAGATTGCCAAGAACAATTGGATTTGTGGCTTGGTCGCTTGGCTACCGCGCAGGGAAAACGACGCGGCAAGCATTTCTGTGTTGCAAGCATTCCGCATTGAGGTGTAGGTGTCGCGAATTATTGGAGTATCTGGCAATGCCTGGAAGGGTGCGTCCGTGATTACGGAGGCCCTAAGGGCGTTCTACGCTCCGAACGGTTCTGCAGACCGCGATATTGCCGCAGACCTCGACATCTTGCGTCGCCGTAGTCGCCAACTTTTCCAGAACAACACGTTCAGCCGTGCAATGATTTCGAGTTTCGACACGAATGTCGTGGGAACCGGAATCAAGGCCCGTCCGGTTTTGATGCGGCCCGAAATGCTCGGGCTCACTAGCAAAGATGCTGAAGATTGGGCCGATAAGACCAAGGTGCTGTTCAATCTTTGGGCGACCGATAAAAAGTGCGATGCCGAAAAGACTAACAATTTCATGCAGTTGCAGGACCTTGCGCTCAAGACTTCGCTCCTGGGTGGAGACTGCTTTTCCTTGTCTTGTTTCGACAAGAGCTTTGAATCTTTCGGCATGAATATCAAGCTGCTGGAAGGTGAACGCTGTCAAAATCCGATTGGCCAAATGAACTGCGATGCCATCGCCGAAGGTATCGAGATTGACCGGAATCATGCGCCGGTGGCTTACCATTTTACCCAGAAGCCTGTCTGGAGTTTTGACGATTATACGAATTTTGTGGATTCCGTTCGTGTTCCTGCGTTCGATGCGTTTGGCAATCCGAACGTAATCCACGTTTTTACTTCCGACCGTACAGACCAGCGTCGCGGTGTTCCGCTGCTTGCGCCGATTATCTGTCAGCTCAAGCAGCAGGAACGTTATCAGGACGCGGAACTCATGGCAGCTGTCATCAGCGCCTGCTTTACGGCCGTGCTCGAAAACAATGTTCCGGACGAGGCAGAAAATCTGTACGGCAATGTCCCTGAAGATGAACGAGTCGAAAGGACCGATAGTTATGGCAATGTTATTCCTGACGGAGCGCAGCCTGCTCTTGAAATGAAGCCTGGGGCCGTTTGGTCACTTGCTCAGGGTCAAAAAATTAGCAGCCTGAACCCGCAACGTCCGAATGTCAATTACCAGCCGTTTGTCGAAAGCATTTTTGCCGAAGCTGCTGCCGCATGTGGCGTGAGCTATGAAGTCGTGCTCCGGAAGTTCAACAGCAGCTATAACGCCGTGCGTGCGGCGCTCCTTGAAAGCCAAAAGACTTTCAATAAGATGTGCATGAACTTTGTCGCTGATTTTTGCAAGCCGATTTACGAAAAGTGGCTTGCAAATGCGGTTATCCTGGGAATAGTCGATGCACCGGGCTTTTTCGAAAATCCGATAAAGCGTAAACTGTGGAGCCAGTGCCTTTGGATTGGTGACGCTCCGTTCCTGCTTGACCCGAAGAAGGAGACGGAAGCCATCAAGATGCAGATTGACGAGCAGCTTATTTCTCGCGATATGGCGTGCGCCAAGATTAATGGTGGTGACTACAGGACTGTTGCTGAAGCCCATGCTTCGGAATACGCCCTGCGCAAGGAACTCGGTCTTGGCGAACCTGGTTCTGTATCCAAGACTGAAAATTTCAGCGTGACAAGCGATAATCCCGAGGAATCGGCTTTGCAGTAGGTTTGATAATGAAAAAAGGAATGTTGAATAGAATCTTGAGTGCCCGTTTGGCTATCCGCAAGGAAGATGCTGATGTTGTTGCATCTAACACTCTGAAGGTGTTTGATGATGAAGGTCATTGGAAAGGGGCAACGAAGTCTGATGGTGAACTTGATGTGGTGAATAATATCACTCGTCGCGAAGATGGAATTGCAATCATCCATGTTGATGGTGCGCTTTCTTATCGCAGCAACTGGCTTTCGTATTTTTACGACGAAGATACCTACAATAGCATCGAGGCCGCCTTCGATGAATGCCTTGCCGACGAATCGGTGAAGGGAATCGTTTTCGACATCAACAGTCCTGGTGGCGAAGTGAACGGCTGTGCCGACTTGGCCGACAAGATTTTCAACGCTCGCGGCAGCAAACCTTACGGCATCGTTGCTCGCACTGGCGGAATGATGTGCTCTGCAGCCTACTGGCTTGGTTCCAGCTGTGAAAAGGTCTATACCGCAAGCAATGGAACGCTCGGGTCTATCGGTGTGCTTTGCGCATTTACGAATTTCAGCAAGTCCATTGTCGAGACGACTGTCGTCGTTTCTGACCTGAGCCCGAACAAGGATCCCTCTCCGGATGACCCGAAGGGCTTGCAGTTGATTAAGGAAGAATTGAACTCCCTTGCCGAAGTATTCATTGATGCGGTGGCACGTAATCGTGGCACTATGGCGGAAGATGTTAAGCAGAACTACGGCCAGGGAGGCGTGTTTATCGGTGACAAGGCTGTCGCCGCTAACCTTGCGGACGGCGTTATGTCCCTTGATGACGTCTGTGAAGAAATGAAACGCCAAGGGATCAGTAATGGAGGTGCCGTCATGGCAACTAACGTTAAAGGAGCCGAGGGTGCAGCAAAACCCGAAGCTGTTGATGAGGAAGCCGTGAAGGCCCAGGCTGTCGCCGATTACAAGGCTCGCGTTGCTTCCATCGAAGATGTCTTTGCTGGTCTCGATATTACCGGCGAAGAAAAAGCCGGATTCGTCGATGGCGACAAGACTGTTGCCGAGGCGACGACTTTTGCTCTTGCTAAGGCAAAGGAAAAAATCAAGACCCAGGCTGAAGACCTTGTGAAGGTGCGTGCCGAACTTGACGAAGCCAAGAAAAGACCTTCCGAAGCGAGCGAAAGAGAGCGTGCGATTGATGCGCTTGAAAAGAGTAACGCTGCGCAGAACTCTGTTCAGGGTGGCTCTGCGTCCGCTTCCGACGAAACCAAGAAGCATTCCGAATGGGCTGCTGAAGTAAGTAACGAATTTTTCAAAAAGGGGTAAGACATGTCTGAACTCAAATTCGACAATGATATCGCTGGTGAATTCCCGATCCAGCGCGAAACTGTACAAATCGGGAAAAACCAGAATCTTAAGCGCGGGACTATCCTTGTCGAGCATATCGAAAGTGATGGCGCCAAGGCTAAGTATTCCTTTGCCTTGAGTGCTTACACGGCCGCTGACGACAAGACTGTGACTCTCGCGATCGGCTCTTCGAGTTATGTCGCGAACATCAGTTCTACCGACACGACTGTCGCTGCCGTGCTTGGCAAGGTCGTGACCGCTGCAGCCGCCGACACGAAGTTCACCGTGACTGCCGACACTACGAACGGCAAGTTGGTTATCGAAGCCAAGGCTGTTGGTACCGATTCCACCACCATCACGCTCGAAACGACTGCGACCCTCACCATCGGCACTAAGTCCGAAGATGTCAAAGGTGCTGACGCCGTCGAAGGCGGTTTCTTCCCGATTGCTGACAATTCTGAAGAACCTGTCGGTTATCTTCTCAACGATGTCAAGACCGCCGCCGATGCGGCTGGTTCTGCTGAAATGGCACGCACCGGATGCTTTGCCGACAGTGCGGCAATCATCGATGACAGCCTTGATGCTAAGACTATCAAGGACAAGCTTGCTGCACGTTGCCTTTTCTTCAAGGCTATGTGCGCTGTCAAGGACTAACAACAAAAGGAGTATAAATCATGCCTGAAGCAATTACTCTCGAAGATCGCCACGAACTGACGAAGCTCCTTGGCGAAAGCTTCAAACCCTCGCAGTTCTTCCGCAAGATGTGTGCGCCAGACCTGCATAAAACCAAGAACCTTATTCTCCAGCAGGAAAAGCAGACCCGCCTCATCGCGCCGTATGTCTCTGACGATGACGAAGACGGCAAGGTGATGGGTCGCGATGGTTACGAACGCCTGGTCGTAACTGTACCTACACTGCATCCGAAACGCAATCTGACTCGCCGTGACGTCGAGGCTGCCGCCAATGCCGAACAGGTATTTACCTACGACAACGGTGGTGCGACTCCGGAAAAGATTCAGTTCCAGAAGCTGATGAAGGATACTCTCGAACTTCGTCAGTCCATCGAACGTCGTGAGGAACAGCAAATCATCGAAGCCATGACTACCGGCAAGGTCGAAGTCATCTATGATGGCGGCAAGCGCACCATCAATTTGAATATCCCTGCAGCCAATTTGACTGCGGCTGCTGCTGGCGACAAGTTTGATGCGGAAAATTCCAACCCGATTACCTACCTTCTTGCGCAGAAGCGTCTTCTGGCAAAGGCTGGTGGCGGTCGCGGATTCCTCTGCGTCATGGGTTCCGACGCTTATGAAGCGTTCATTCAGAACAAGGCTGTCAAGGAATACATGGACAATCGTCGCATGAACTTCGGCGAAATCGAACCGGGTGAGATGGATACCGATTACGTGACCCGCATGGCCCACGTTCTCGGCATGGATATCGTCACTTATGACGATTTCTTCTACTCCGAATCGGAGAAGAAGGATGTCGAGATGTATCCGAAGGACAAGATCTCGATTATCGGTGCCGGCGCTGGCTTCAAGATGCATTACGGTGCTATCGCTGACGGTACCGATGATTCGCTGAACGTGTGTCAGTCCTACGCCTATACCTGGATCAAGGACGGCAAGTCCAAGATTCTCGAAGAAGAATCCTGCCCGTTGTTTGTCCCGCAGGTTGGTGGCGGCATCATCTCCCGCAAGGTGGTCTAATGTCCTTCAAATCGCAAATGGTAGATGACTTGCATGAAGTTTTCCTGAATACGGATGACTTTGGCGAGGCGGTCACGCTTGTTCGTGACCAGTCTACCTATGCGATGAATGGACTCTACGACGAATTGCCTCTCAATGGTGAGGAATTGGGCGGAAATATCGATGCCATTTCGCACAATCCCCGCCTCTTTGTTTCTGCCTCCGATTTACCGGGTGGTGCGCCCAAGAAGGGCGATGTATTTGTTTTGGTTGCCAATGAATTGCATGCTGCTCGCAGGCTTGTTGCGAAGGATTTTGAATTTCCGAAGGATGGGATTGTCGTTTATTATCTGAAGGAATGCAAGTGAGAACTTTATCCGCTATAAAGGATTTGCGCCATGCGGTTGTGAAAGCGCTTAAAGATGCCGATATCGAAGGCATTGGACAGAACGTTTTCGAGGCCCGTCGTGAATCGGTGTGGCCCGAAGAAGGATTGCTTGCAGTCGTCTATACTGATTCGGTTAATTTGGACGATAAACGAAGCAGTCCGAAGGAATATATCGTAACGATGAATGTCGTTGTAGACGTGATTTGTCAAAACGTATCGGAATCTATCAACGATATTCTTGATGATACGACGGTTGCCGTAATTGCAGCTTTGCAGCCGCCGATGCCTGCCGGAGGTTTTTTCGATGGATTGACAAAACGTTTTGTCGTTTCGGGAATCGAAAACAATATGTCCGAATATGGAGAAATGAACCGGGGACTGCAGCGAATTACGTTTGAAACGATGTTCGGAGTTCCTTTGCCGGTTGGCGGCCCTGTTAACGATTTCTTGAGAGCTAAGACATCTATTCGCGTTGGAAATAGCGATGAGATTAAACAGGATTTTACGACTAATGTGAGGCCAATAAATGCCTAAGAAACTTTTTCTTAAACCTGCCGATGGAGTCACGGTGCGTTTGCCGGCTCGTGGGCGCAACATTTTCCAGGATGGAGAACTGGTCGTGGTTGACTCCTTCGTGGAACGCTGTATGATCGAAGGCGCGCTTGTCGAAAAAGAACAGCAAGAACCGAATACCGCGAAAATTAACAACAAGGAGAAACGGTAATGTCTACTATTCCGTTTAATGAGATTCCGGCAAATAATCTTGTTCCGATTTTTGCCGTGGAAATCAATAACGACCGGGCTTCGAAACCCGGCCCGATGCCGTGGAAAAACCTGTTGATTGGTCAGGCTGTCGGCGCTGTTGGAGGTTCGACTCCGGATGCTGAAAAGAAGTGGCGACCGAAGACGGATAACACCGGTAAACTCGTGCGCATTATGGATGACGACCAGGCTGATTCTATGTTTGGCTTCGGTTCCCAAATTTCGCTGATGGCGAAGGCGTTCCGTAAGAATGCCCCGTACATGGAGCTGTACTGTATCGCTCTTGCGGATGCTCCTGTCGAATCGGGACAATCTGAAGATGCCGGAAAAGCGACTGCTACGCTTACGATTACCGGCACCGCGACTGAAAGCTCGCCGATTCGTCTTAATATTGCGGGGCAGGCGGTGACTGTAACCGTTGTCGATACCGATGGGGCAGCTGCGATTGCGGCTAATATCAAGGCCAAAATTGATTCTCTTGTGGATCTTCCCGTGACGGCCTCGGTATCTTCCAATGTTGTCACCCTTAAGGCTAAAAACCGCGGTGAAGCTGGCAACGACATTGGGGTGTTCCTGAATTTCAACGAAGACGAAAATACGCCTGCCGGAGTCGTGATTTCTGAATTCGCCGATACTGATACGGTGTATCTCTCTGGTGGTTCTGGTGATACCGAATTCACTGCCGCGAATGTCGGGAATCTGATCGAAGGAAGTTGGTTTAACGCAATCGCTATCGGTAAGGGCGACAATACCTTGACCGGGAATGTGAACTACATCAAGGAAAAACTTGATGAAAGATGGACGGCGATGATGCAGCAGACGGGAGTGTTGTTCTACTGCGTTGGTGGCAGTATGACTGCTATGATTACGGCTGGCAATGCTCGAAACTCTCAGGTGATTTGTTTGCCGGGCCTTCCGGACTCTCCGACGGCTCCGTGCGATATCGCTTCGGCTGTCATGGGGGTGTGCGCGGCGTCTGCGCTTAACGACCCTGCGTTGCCGCTGACGAATGTCGCGGTCAAGGGTGTTGTTGCGCCGAAGCGTGAAAAGAGACTTGGCTTGACTAGCCGGAATGCGCTTTTGGAGGCGGGTGTTGCGGCCTTGTTTGTCGGTGATGACGGAACGGTATATTTGAACCGGACTGTAACGACTTACAAGTACAAGCCCAATGGAGCCAGCGATATCAGTTATCGTCAGCTCGAAACGGTGTTTACGCTGTCGTTCCTTCGCTGGGATTGGAACAATTACCAGTCCGGCAAGTATCCTCGCGCCAAACTTGCCGATGACGGCAACGAATTCGGACCTGGGCAGGTCGTGATGACGCCTAAAAAAGGCAAGGCGGAACTGCTTTCCCGTTATAAGGAATGGATGGCGAAAGGCCTTGCCCAGAATTTTGAGCTGTTCAAGCAGAATGTTGTCGTTGAACTCGATTCGGACGATCCTTACGCTCTGCTTTTCCTTGCTCCTGCAAACTTGATCAAACAGTTCTTTATCAGCAAGACTCTCTTGCAGTTCGAATAAGGAGGTGGCCATGTCTCAGTATGATGATGTCGGTGGTCTTTACAAAATGAGTATTGACAGTGTCCCGTTCCTGCTCAAGGGTGATCCTGAATGGGATATTGGCGGTAAAAAGCGGACTGTGATTCGTGGAAAAGACGGACAAAGACACGGAAATTCCGTTGAAATTGTGGGAAGCCGCATCAGCGGAACGACGACGAACACGTCTGAACTCGATATCGCAACGATGCGCGAGACCAAAGACGCGACGATTACCCTCGAATGCCCGAATGGTAAAGTCGTAAGCTTCCCGCATTGCGTGTTTACCGGAGACCCCACGGTTTCCGGCGCCGAAGGCGAAGTGTCGTTTGAATTCACGGGCGATCCTGCCGACGAAATCATTTAAAACTCAGCTCCTGGGCGTGGGGAGAAATCCCTGCGTCCTTGAGCTTTGATTTTTTTAACAATAAAACAAGGAGCTGAAAATGCTGTACAAATTCAAAAAGCCGTTCAAGTACGGTTCCGAACTCATTGAAAGTGTCGAACTCAAGGAAGAGTTTGACGTTGGCGATATGATCCATATCGCGAATGCTAAAGGTGATGGCGATAAGACTGGTGCCATGCTGGTTGCTGCTACTGGTTGGCCTATCGTCAAAGTGTCTAAAATTCCTATGCAAGATGCGATGTCTCTTGTTGGGATCGTTGGAACTTTTTTCAATCCTGGCCAAGAGGATGGGTTGGAAGCGTAACTATTCTTGCGCTTGAATTCGGAATGCAGCCGTCTGAAATATATAAGATGACTGCTTCCGAACTTTCTTTTTGGTCTGAAAACGCAAAGGCCATGTTAAGGCGTGGCCGTAGGAGACATGTGTAATGGCTGAACGAAGGCTTGAAACAACCATTTCGATGAGTGATAAATTTTCTAAGACCGTTGCGGACTTTGAAAAGAAGCTGTATCACACGTTAAAACCTGTTGAAAAGGTTAACAAGTCTCTCGAACGGCTTGGAAAGGCTTTTCAATTCAAAGAACTTGGGGCGAGTTTAAACCTTCTTGAGCAAAGCTCTACAGATTTCTTTTTTAACATTCGAAATATTGGACAGAGTTTTGGTTATATAAGAGAGGCTTTTGTCGGCGTCGTTAATCTGCTTGATAAAGTAACGGCGAAGGGAGACCAGCTTGCTAAAACTTCGGAAAGACTTGGGTTCACCGTTGAAGAATTGCAAAAATTTGAATATGTGGCGGACCTTGCTGGAGTCAGTTCTGAGCAGTTCACAAAGGGCATGAAAAAATTGTCTGACGCATCTTATCAAGCTGCGTCAGGTCAAGAGGAATTTAGAAAGGCGTTTTCGGCTCTTAAAATACCTCTTAAAAATGCAGATGGATCGCTAAAGTCTAGCCAGGATTTGTTGCTGGCCCTTTCAGATCGTTTCGCCGAAACAGGAAAAAGGGAACTTTCCGTAAACCAAAAGATTTTTGCTGCCCAAAAACTTTTGGGTGAATCAGGCGTAGAGATGATCACGATTCTTAACCAAGGCTCTGCGGCGATAAAAGCGCAGATGGATGAGCTTGTTGAGTTGGGAATTATTGAGGACAAAGATGCTAAAAAAAGTGCGGTTTATAGGAGTAGTGTAAGTAAATTAAACCGTGCGATAGATCATTTGTCATTTGCTTTGGCTAAAGATCTTTTTGGGCCGATGACTGAGTCGGTTCAGTATCTGACAAATTATCTGAAAGAAAATAGAGATGTTCTTGTCAAAACCATTGATCCGTTTATCAAGAAAATCCCTGAAATGACTGAAGTGTTTATTGGTGCGTTGCCTGGAATAATTGAAGCTTTCAAAGACGTCGCGTCTGTGGTGGAGTGGGTCGTTGATAAAATTGGTGTGAAATGGCCTATTTTGCTTACAGTTTTTTCTGGTGTCGGAATGCCTTTGACATTGATGATATATTCGGCGGTAAAGTCGTTTGTTTTGTTGCTGAATACGGTTGGAAGGGTTTCTGCTTTTTTTGTGACGAGATTTACCGGCTCTGCGAAAAAAAGCTCTGCTGCGGTTTCTAAAACGACACAGAAGGTGTCCGATCTTAGTTCGAGTCTAAATAAGTCGAAGTCGGCTGGAGCGTCTTCAATTGGTGTTTTCAAGAAATTGACATCAACTTTGTTTGGTGTCGGCAAAGGGTTTGACAAAATGTCTGTGTCTGCCAACAAATCTGGTAAGGCTGTGACGAAGTCGGGCTCATCTGCGCTGGCGATGTCTGGGAAACTTTTAGGAGCTTTGGCTGCTCTTGATGCGGCTGGAAACGTTCTTGAGCAGATTACAGACAAAGAGAACGAAAGATATAAAAATGCTAGTGGGTCAAGAAAAGTTGGTCTTGCGATCGTTGACTTTTTCAAATCAATCCCTGTATTGGGTAGTTTTGTGGGTGCTGCAGAAAATTTGAGCGTCGATAAAGTTGATTTTGGTGATGTTCCTCGTGATTTGCTTTCGGGGTCAATGAATTTGGAGGATTCTGATTTGTTTAACATGGTTTCTGAAAGCAAAACGATTACGAATAATAATCACAGTACGATTGATGTGAATTTTAACGGATTTCCAAAAAATACTGAAATTAAGCGGCACGGCTACAACGATCCTTCGTTTGGCTATTCGATGAATCCTGTGTTTTAAAGAAAATTTGCTTTTCTATAGTTTTTTATATATATTTATGGCATGGCAAATCTATTTGGCGTAATTGCGGTTGTTTTGTTCGTTTCGGTGTGCTTCTGGAACGTTGCTTCTGTCGTAGTTTTGCCTGTATTAATGAGTGCTGTTGCTTTGTTTGCTGCGTTGAAGTTTGGTCACGCCGAGCTGTCTGTTGGCAAAAAGCGCAATGTGGCCGCTATTGTTTTGGTATCGATTTTTTTCGTTTCGGCTGTTTACCTTTCTTTGCGTTTTTCTCCGGATATGGCCAATGGTGAACATTTTAGAAATTACATTCCATTCCTGAATGTCTCTTTCAGGTAAAAATTTCTTGTTACCCGAACAATTGTCTTGTCTGCTGAAAATCGTATGTTTAACGTGAATATTCGTTAGACAGGCGGTCTGTTTTGGCTTACATTGATTCCTTGCAAAAGGTCAGTATTCAGGTTGATGGGGTATCCGTCGAATGTGTGGCAGCTTCTTTCAAGGGTGTGCCGTTTTTCTTCGAGTCCGCTGATTTTTCTGGCGGCGGTCGAAACGTCCAGACCAGCGATATTCCGTTTTCGAATGACCATGCGAATGAAGATATCGGCAAGAATGTAGAATCCTTTTCTTTTAACATTTATTTTGTTGGAGAGGACGCCGAAAAGCAAAAAGACGATTTTTTGCGTGTTTGCAACGAAGCCGGTGCGGGTGAACTGGTCCATCCGCATTTCGGGGTGCTCCGTGTTCGTGTTAAAGGCGGCGTTAGCCTTTCTTATAACAACAAACTTGAATTTATTTCGGGTTCCGTCACCTTTGTTCCGGAACATGATTTTGAAATCCGGAATACTGTTGTGTCGCTTTCGGGAAAGACAAGATCAAAAGCTGTCGAACTTAGAAAGTCCGTTGCGGACAATGCTACGAAAAAAATTAGCATTGCGGGTAAGGCGAAACAGGTTGTCGATAAGACGGTCGATATGAGCTATAAGGCTGTGGATGCTGTATATGCAGCAAGAAGCAGCGTCCAAAAAACTACTGAATTTGTAAAAGAAATTGGGCGAATCAAGTCTAATATGCGAACGATTCTGCTTGCTCCGGGTGACTTTGCCGCTAGAGTGCAGAATTTAATCGTGATGACTGGCGAAATTCTTGGAATCGAAACGGGCCCTAAAGATAATGTCGTGAATGGCGCGGTGCTGATGGGTTTTAGTCTTGCTGCTTCTCGTGTTTATGATGTCCAGTCTTTGGCGAATCGTTCTGCGATTGAGGGCCTGACTAGGTTGACTGCTGCTGCAATGGTCGCTGAAAATTTGGTAGATTGCGAGTTTTCGAGCGTATCCGAGGCGGAGCATTATCAGGATATTGTTTATGATGCGTTTGAAAATCTTCTTGCGGAAATTGATGACGCAGATTTTTATGTCCAAGCGCAGTCTCTTGAAGCTGCGGCGCTTAAATTTCTTCGTGATTCCTTGAGCAAAATTCCTTACGAGGTCGAAATCGACGTCCCGGAAACAAATAATCTTCTTTCGCTGGTGTATGGCGTTTATGGAGACGTTGAACGCATTGAAGATGTTTTCGAGCGTAACGGATATCGCGATCCACTGTTTGTGAATCCGTCTGATCGTGTGCGGGTGCTTTGCGATGATTAGCGTTCTTAAAAATGGCGTGCAGGTGCGTGGTTGGTCTTCGGTAAGCATAGGACTATCGATGTCTACGCTGTGCAACGGATTTTCCCTGTCTCAATTTATTGGAGATGATTTTGATTCTCCGGTTCTTTTGCCAGGTGATCCTGTGCGTATTGAATGCGACGGCGAACTTCTTTTGGATGGCTATGTTGACGAAATGTCTTCGTCATTTTCGGCCGATAGTCATTCGATTAGTGTTTCCGGGCGCGAAAAAACGTGCGACCTGGTTGATGGGTGCCTGAAAGATTTTGGGCGGTCGTGGAAGCGCAAAACGGTTGCTCAAATTGTTGGTGAAGTGTGTGATGCGTTTGGGCTCGTTTTCAGCGCGAATGGCGTCAATGCTCCGGGTGTGCTTGAAAAATTTTGTCCGGATCCCGGGTGTTCTGGGGCCGATGTTATTTCTGATGTATGCCGTCAAAAGGATGTCGTGTGTTATTCGGATGGCCTCGGCACTGTGAAATTTGTCAATGAGAATTCATTTGGCCAGGTAGAGGACTTTATCCGCCAAGGCGTGAATGTCGTATCTGCCGATGTATCGTTTAACAATTCGGAGCGGTATTCGGATTATGTCGTTCTTTGTTCCAGCGATCCTAATGTAAAACGCCGCGGAGAATCCAGGGACGGCGAAATCAAGCGCAGCCGGTGCCTTGTAATGGTTGATGAAGGCTATGGGAATGTAGACGCTGCGACAAAGCGCGCCGATTTTGAATCGTTGCGCCGATCGGCCAAGTCTACGACGTTGAACGTGGTCCTTGCCGGCTGGAAAATGAACAATGGTAGTGTTTGGAAACCCGGTGTTCTTGTAGATTGCTTGATACCGTCTTTTTTCGGTTCTTTTGTTCAGACGCTATTGCTGAACTCTGTCGAACTATCCTATGATTCTTCGGGAACATTTTCCCATCTGGAACTTGTTCGGAGGGATTTTTATACTCAACCTCCGGCTAAAAAGAAAAAAAGAAAGGCCAGCCCGTGGGATAGCATCGCCGAAAAGATCAGAGCGGAGGAGGTGAAAAAGTGATTGAGAGACTTTTGGCTCCGATAAAGGCGAGGATACGCTTGATGGTGGGGCGCTGTCTTATTACGGCTTGCAAAAATGGTCGGGTTTCTTTGACTTTGCTTGCTGACGAGTCCCGCGATGATGTCGATTTTTACCAGCAGTATGGGTTCAGCAGCCGCCCCAAGGGGAATGTCGACGCTGTAGCCTTATTCATTGGCGGATCTAGGGATAATGGCGTTGTCGTTGCGAGTCGTGGGCGGTCTTCGGATATGTCTATAAGTCTTGAAGAAGGGGAGGTGGCAGTGCATTCTCCATTTGGCTCTAGCATTCTTCTTAAGAAGGATGGATCAGTTGAAATGACAACTAATTCGAACAAGTTTCGTTTTGTAGGCGACATCGAGGTGACCGGAGATGTCAAGGCGATGTGTGACGGCGCTTTCGTTACGCTTTCCGGCCATATTCACCCGACTGGTGTTGGCCCGTCGTCTCAACCTACTCCGGGGCAATGATATGGCGCTAGATAAGACAAATTTAAAAAATGCCTTGAAAAACATGTTTGAATCAAGGCCGGAGAGTGACGAAGCTGCCGCTGAACAGCTTTCGGAAATTATTTATGATTTCGTCAAAAGTGCTGAAGTGAGCACGTCTGTCTCGGGGAAGGTTGTTTCTGGATACGGGATCGGTGGTGATGTGACCGGCTCCGGATCGGGTTCGCTGTCCTGAAAAAGATGTTACCCAAAATTACTTTTGACTTGACATCTTGTTTATTTTGCTCATTATATGAGCGACCTGATGTTGGCAAGGCGAAAAGACGGCTATTATGACCTGTCTTTCGAAAACGGCGATTTGCAGTGTGGAAAATCGCTTGAAAATGCTGTGCTGATATCGATTGGTTCTGACGCTAGGGTCGCTGGTCGAAATTTTGCTGACCATCTGCAAGATGATGGGTGGTGGGCAGAATCAACGTTTGGCGATGATAGGTGGGGGAGCCTTCTTTTTACGTGCTTTCGAAAGAAGAATGATTCCAATTTGCTGCTACTCGCAAGGCAGTATGTAGAAGAATCTCTTCGGTGGTTGATTGATGATGGCGTTGTCAGCTCGATCCAAGTGGATGTTTCGAGTGATCAAAATTCGCTGAAGGTGCATATTGAGATTGCTAGAGGCGGTGAAGTTTCCGGCGACTATCGATTTAATTTTTTGTGGAATGAATTGTTTTCTGGAGCTGCGTGATGGCTTTTTCGATTCCTTCGCTCAACGACCTTGTTCGTGTTGCCGAAAATGGACTTTTGGCCTCTTTTGGTTTTGAAAGCGGTTCCACGTTAAGAAAAAGTGTCCTGAAAGTGTTGGCGCGCGTTTTTGCTGGGACGGCTTATTTGGTCGTGCTATTGCTTGGAAAAATGTGGAAAAATGTTTTTCTGACGACTTGCGATGTCGAAACGCTGGTTGAAAATGGTGCGAATTTTGATCTGCCAAATAAGCCTGAAAGCTACGCCCGAGGCCAAGTTGTCGTGAAATCGACGGATGTTGCGGCGGTGATCCGACAAGGCACTATCTTGGTGGCCAATGGTGATGTTGAGTACGAAGTTGTTTCTGATGTTACGCTTTCTGGCGGTGCGGATGGAACTTTAGTGAATGTGATGGCTGTCGCTCCTGGAGAATCTAGTGATGTAGATGCAGGGACGGCGCTTGTTTATAGAGATGGTGTCCCTGAAAATGTTGTCGACGATACTGTTGTTGCGCCCGGCGGATTAATGGGCGGCCGATCGATTGAAGTTATAGTGAATGGAAATACGGAATATTGGGGGGAGACGGTCGAAGCATATCGAACTAGACTATTGGACTATAGAAGGAATCCGCCCAGCGGTGGGAACGATGCGGATTATAAAGGGTGGGCTGAGCGTTTTTCGTCGGTCGATAAATGCATTCCGTTTGCTAATTATCCAAGTTCTGGATGTGTGCGTTGTGTCTTGGCGCATTTTAGCGAATCGTCGGATCATGTTGCCGTGAATTCGACGAATGTCGATGAGGTATCTGAATATATCTGTTCTGATGTTCGCCGGCCGATAACGGCTAATGTGGCGGTTGTATCTTGCACGGAAAAGACGGTGGACGCCTATATCGGCGTGTCGCCTAATACTGCGGAAAGCCAAACGTCTGTTAGGGCGGCGCTGAAGGAAGTTTTCCGTTCTTATGAGCCGGGTGATACAATCACGTTGCAAGATTTGAACACTAAGCTTTCTCTTGCAGCCAATGTCGATAGATTGGCTGTCGCTCAGTTGAATGGCGCTGAATCGGTTACTCTTGACAAGTCTACTAACGAGATGCCTGTTGTCGGCGTAGTGGTGTGGGATTCTTTATAATGGCCGGGTATGTTGTCAGAAGTTACAGTGGATTGAAGGTGCCTATGGGTGGCTCCGTGCTTGTCCATGGGTATCGTTTTGACAACGACGCCAAGGCGTGGTTCAATAGCAATTCCGCCGTAATTCTTGACTATGATCAGGATTATCTTGTCATTTGTGCGCCTGCTATAAGCGGTACGTTTCGGTTACGTGTTGGAAGTTCTTACGAATCTGCTACTGTTGTTGGTGATGTTGCTGTAGTTGATGATGTCAACGGGCTACTTATTAATCGGCCCCGGAGCCGTTCTGTAACAGCTATTGCTTCTGCGATGCTTGGATTGACCCCTAGAGGGTTTGCTTGGTATAAAGGGTCGGATGGCGTTTTTTATCGGCTTATGCGCGGCTTGTCTTATGTGGTGGCTGCGTTGTACGAATTGGCTTCGTCGTTTTGGACAAATGCGTCTCCGTCGCACACAGAATCGTACTCTGAATGGGAACAGGAACTGCGGTTGCCTGAAGACGGAGTCGTTGTGATTGGCGGTGATTCTGACGCGTATAAAAATCGCCGAAAAGAGATTTGCAGAAAAGCGTGTCGCCGTGGAGGGAATACGATTCCCTATTTTCTGGGCATTTTGTCTTTGTTTGGTTATGGTGCTAAAATCTACGAATACTGGAAGAATCCCGAGAAGTTCGATGGTGTCGATTTTGGCGATGATGACCCGAATTTTTATTGGAATGTAGAACAGGTTGCGCGGGAAGAAGACTGGTTCGAATGCACTTGTGAAGATACTTGTGACGACTACCTTGAATTCTGGTGGGCGGCAGCTCTTGAGGCTTTTTTCGATGTAATAAAGCCTTCTCATACGAAAGTCCTTTATACATACGTCGTGCCTGGCGTGGTGCATCTTTTGTCCGAAGACGGTTCTAGGTTGTTGAGTGAAGATGGCTATAGCTTGATAGTTGCGGAAAATGTAGAGGTATAAATGAAAAGAATCAATACTCCGACGGCTGTGAATAATCGATTCGTCTCTGGAGATAAAACCATTGGACGAAAAGCAACCCAGCTTAGCGCTGAATGGTTTAATCAGATTCAAGAGGAAATCTGGAATTTTATCAAAAAGGTAAAAGGTTCCGATCCGACCGGAGCTTCTGAGCATGAGCTTTCGGATGCGTGGCAGGTTTTCTTGACGAAGATTATTCGGGTTACTGCTGATGACGCAGCACCTGGTTATCTTGCGTCGAAGTTTGCCGTGTGGCAGTCTGGATCTGCCTATGCGGAAGGGGATGTTTTATTTGAGGTAGCCTCTTCGCGAGCTGGAGCCGATACGGTGCTCAAGGCGCACATTGCTGATGGTGCCGTTACGTCGTCTAAGATGGACGATGAAATTGAGATTGTTGATGGCACGAAAAAAATAAAATTTACGCCGAATGGTTTTTATGTGTATTCTGGGTCAAAGATGATGACTCTGAATACGGATAAACTTGAACTCAGTGTTGAGCAAGGAGAGTCTCACAGCTACGTCGGATTTTACTTCAACGTCAACACGGGTAGCGTTGAAGTGTATCAATTGGCGGTTGAACAGCTAAGCGAAAAAACTGCAGGCGAAGGTATAGCCGTTAGTGGAGCGCTGAATTGCGACGACGTCAACGTCGCGCCTGGAAGTACGCTGACTGTTGGAACAGGAGGCGATGCGACGATAATCAATGGTGGTAACGTCGGTGCAACAGGCGTTATAACCGCTAACAAAGTGCACGCGGCTACGTACAGGGTTAGTGAGATAATTAGCGCTTCAAGCGCGTATTCACTAGCCCAGCAAGAAGGCGATTCGCACAATCCGTTATATGGCGATATTGTTTTCATTCGCAACACCGGGACCGCCGACATCGGGATTACGATTGTTGATGATGTCATGCATGGTACAGGTACTAAAAAATCGGTCCAATTGAGTTCGGGCTGCTGTGTCGGATTCGTCTGTGTTGCCGCCGCTGCTGCGTCGACTAAGTCTGCATGGGCGCCGATGTCGAACATGCAAGTAACGACTGAAAATGTGGGCCAGTAAGCGTTAAAAGGATATAATATGGCAAACGAATCTAAAATGTCGGATTTCGGTTTAACGACACTCGCAGACATGAAGGCTGCGGGGGCGAATTTGCCCGTCTTTGTCCCCGAACAGAACAATAAGAGAATTCTTGCTTCAGAAATCGCCGGAACGGCAGACCTGGAAGCGTCTATTGGAGTCATCAAGGACGGCGGAAATCTCGAGGACGGCGCTACCGTCAGCGTTCCAAACAACGCCGTCAGCCACTTGACGACAAGCCTTTCCGCGCACGATATTACCCTGAATGTGGACGCCCAGAACGAAAACGAAGTGTTGAATTTCGCTGTCGAAATCCAAGCCGGTGCAGCCGCGACCATCACCGTTACGAAAACATACATCACGAGTGGCACCGATGAAAATGATACGTGGTGGGAGGAAGAAAATGTCCAGACAATGTGCTATTCCGCAGACGCGGGAAACCGAATTGAAGCAGGCAAGTTCTACCAAATCACCTGCGTAGGCTCATGCTGGACTCTTGCGGAGTTTGTGCAGCCCGTTGTTCCCGTTGTTTCGGAGCCGGAGGGCGAATAATGATACTTTCGCAACACGGGATCAATAGCACTCGAAAAAACAAGTATGAGCAGGAGTATGACGAGACGGATATACCGCCGTCTACTTCTATCGGCATGGTCCCGCTCGACAGGATCGGTTGGAACGTAACACAGACAATGACAAGTAGCAGACAGGACATTCCTTTCAATCGTGAAAGAATTGGCTGGAACGTAACACAGACAATGACAAGTAGCAGACGGGACATTCCTTTCGATCGCGACAGGATCGGTTGGAACATAACACTGACAATGACGGAGACTTTAGTACAATGAGTATTGATAACAGAACGACTTTCAGCGGATACCTTGTTGGCATCGGCAAGATACGCAAGGACGGAAGCATGGACTATCGCAAGCTCGAAAGGCCTGTGAAGAACATGATAGTCAAGCAGGGCCTCAACAACTTCCTCCGATACAACGGCAGCGATACGGCTTTAACGTCATTTTCGAATTTTCAAACCAATGATGATTACAAATTAGCCGCTTATTGCTTTCAAGGCTTCCAATGGTGCGCTTACGGAGACAGCAATTCAGCGAGTGTTTTCGCAACGACTACGGAACTCGGACACAGGCTGGTTGACCAGTACACGACCAAGAAAGTGAATTGGCCGTACTGCGGATCGACTATTTTCGAGACCGCCAATACGAGGAATAGGGTGACACACATGTCAGATGCAGCCGTAACGGCGGCGAACGTGAAGGAGATTGGATATTACCTTAAGCTAAATGATGATTCCTACCAAATGTTTTCGCGAGTTGTTTTGCCAGCTCCGTTCGAGCTGGATGTTGGTGAGCAATTGATTACTACATACGAGCTTGTTGTAGTGTTTGGAGATAACTCCGAACCATCCGCAGCATTCCAAACGGGGTTGCTTGATGCCAATGGAGTTGCGTTAGAAGCCAAGCGTAAGTTAACGTTTGATTTTAGAGGTGATTATAATTATAATTCTGTGCCATATATAGTTACAAGCACAGGTTTGCCAAGATGTTCCTATTATAATAACGCTAGTTCTATTATGCCTCCGATTTTTACGAGCAATTCCGCTTATAAAAGAATTCGTTATTGGACTAGTAATCACAATTTTCCAAGCGGTGCTTTTGGAACTGAAAGTTCCACGGGGTCTTCCGTTGGTCCCGATTCAGGAACATCATCTCCATCATCGATTACGAAGCCGTATGTCTACGATTCGTTCAGAAGGGAAATTGAACTTACCATCCCGCAGTATTGGCCTAACTTAAATTCACCGGACGAAAGCCTTGACATATACTACATTCAAAATCAAGGTGTATCTATCCAATTCGGGCATACCATTGACGGCACGTGGGTTCCTACTCCGTGGAAAAAGACGGGAAACATAATCACAACTATGACCTTCTGTCACACAATTTCCACAGCGGAAAGCCTCGAATGGCAAGCCAACCAGTAGTAATAACTCGTCATGAATGCAGATCAGATAACACCAATCGTGGCCGCGGTAATCGCCCTAATCGGGGCGGTTACTTCGTGGGTGAAGGCGCGTATAGAAATCGACAAGATCAAGGCTTCCCGTTCCGAGACGAAGGCGACTCGCGATAATGATTCGCGGGAACTACACGACAAGGTTCTGAAGCTGGAGTTTTCGGACTCTCTTACGAAGGAAACCCTGTTGCTACATCGTCAGCAAATCAACGAAGTAAGCGTCACGACGAGGACGCTTACTACGCAGTTGGCGGTTGTCGTGACGAAGCTCGACAATATCATCGACGTTTTGAACAACTTAAATAAGGAAAAGTGAAGTGTATTTGTTGTTGATAATGTTTGCAGTCGGGTTCGTTATAACGGAGTTTATCAACGATGAAGAATAGACTGAAAAAATCTACGCTTAAGGTTACAGGGGTCACTATCCACGAAGGGGCTCCTATCGTAGACGGATTGACTGAAAACCGGGAACGGCGCTACCCGCTGTATGGTCGAATCCGTCTCTCCATCTACACGAACCAGGGAACGCTTCACGTCGCAACGGCTGCGGGGTTCGTGTTTGACGGACGCTCCGGGCCTAAAATCGTTGATTGGTACGCGCCCAATTTAGGAACACTCGAAGAACGCATCTGCTGGCTGGTACACGATGCTAACGGGTACGGACAGGACCTGTCCTTTGGAGACACAAACGTGTTGCTCTACGCGATGCTGCGCGACATCGCGCACTACCGCAAGAGCAAGGCGTCGGTGATTCAGCTGGCAGTTTCGCTTTCTGATTCTTGGTATGGTGAGCCCAAACCTGATGACTGGTGCTTTGCGAATGTTGATAAAGTGTCTACTTTGTGGATCTAAGTATTCATTTGGTAATTTGTTTGTAGACGGCTGAAGGCCGTCTTTTTTTGTTCGGACTAAATTTGCACAAATTTTCCCAAAACGCCGATTCTCCTTTGCTGACTTTTATTTTTCGAAATGGCTCCAGGAAATTCCTGGAGCTATTCATTTAATCTACAAAGGAGATTAATCATGCCTTATGTAACGAATCAAAACAACGGTGGTACGTCGGCGCTTGGCGTTCTCGGCACTGCTTTTGGCGGTACCGCTCTCGCTTCCATTCTCGGCCTCTTCGGTGGCAACGGTGTTGGCGGCCTTTTCGGCAACGGCAATCCGGCTTCGAGCGCTGTATATCAGCTGTCTCAGAAGGACACGGAAATTGCGGAGCTCAAGGCTGAACGTTATTCCGACCACAACACGGCCGCCCTCAACTTCGAAATCGGCAACCTGAAGCAGCGTCTCGCCGCAATGGAAGCTGCCGCCCCGCTCCGCGAAAAGGTGGTCGAGGAACAGATCGGCTTCGCCAATGGCACCATCGCGCGCCTTGTGCAGCCGATGATTCCCGGTGCCTTCGTCGCTCCCACTTCTTCCGCGGCCCAGACCGCATAAGAATCGAGGTGAAACATGAATATCGCTCTTGACCAGGCCGTTACTGGCCTCGCATCTTACGCGGAGCTCGACGTGCTCCCGCTTTTGCCGAACGGAACGAAAAAATTTACCGCTTATATGGCCGTTGCGGCTTTTAAGCGAGCCCCGAACGTTATCTTGAAACCTTACGAACAATATCTCAAGATGTTTGGGATGCTTTCTGAAGATGGCAAAATTGTCAACGTCGATGTTCTGGCCGAAAGTCTAAAATCGACTTTCGCGCAGGTGCCGACTGTGGAGCTGTTTGGCTTCACGTTCGAGGCTCATGATGTCGATAAACTTGTTTCTCGACTTGGAGGCCAGTAATATGGAAGAATGCGAAAAGAACGTGCTTATCCGCACCAAGCAGAATTTGCTTCGCAACCTTGAAAGTATCAACGATGCCATTGAATCCAGTATTCTGCCGCTCGGCGACCACATGGTCCTCGATGACATCAAGGATACGCTCAAGGGAGTGAAGTGCATCAATGAACTTCTTGGTGTCGTTGCAAAGGCTCCCGCGAAGACTGCGACGGCGGTCTAGCGCTTGCCTTTTACGTCAAGGCGACTCGCATCGATGCGGGTCGCCTTTTTGTTATGTATGCACGTTTTTATGCACTTTTTATTTAATGTTTTTGGGTATTTACTGACTTTAAACTAAACGTGATTAAACGGATATAAACATTATAAAACCGCGTAAATATTGGTGAAATCGTGGTTTTTGTTTAAAACGAATGGATTTGCATATTTTGCCGCTATAAAATAATCTATTTCGTTGGTGTGGGCTTGGGCATTGGCTTTAAAATTGTGTATGCACGGATTTATGCACTTTTTTATAAAAAAGAAAACCCGCATCGCTGCGGGCCGTTAGTCCATGGCTATAGTATAGAATTTTTCGGGCGGCGGGTCAAGTGAACACCTTGCTGATGGCGTCCTCCGCGTCGGTGTCGAGAATGTGACCGTAGATATCCAGTGTCATCTTGATGTTCTCGTGCCTCATGAGCTTCTGCACGACTTTCACGTTTACCCCTGCGCGGATCAGGTTGGACCCGAAGCTGTGCCTGAATCGGTGCGCGTGGGCAGTCCCCTGGAATCCTCCTGGAAGTGCGATTTGGGAATATTTTACGAGCGTCTTATAGTTGACAAAAAGCTTGCTCCATTGGCCGCCGTGCCTTTCGATTTCGCGCTTAAGCCTCGGACAGAGCGGAATCTTGGCAGGCTTGTCTCCCTTGCCCACGACGTAGATGTAACCGTCGTGGATGTCCTCCGGCTTAATCTTCATGACCTCGCTCCGGCGGAGCCCTGCGAATGCCATAAAGGCCCATGCGAGCCGGACGTTCGGTGTCGGAGCGTGAGCGATGATCCGGTCGATTTCGTCGATGGTCCAAAAATGGCGGACGGCCTTGACCCTCTTGCGCTTCGGGATGGCTTTTGCGATCGGGTTGCTCGGGATTATTTCCAGGACGTCGACGATGTACTGAAAAAGCATCGAGACGACCGTCTTGTTATTGTTGTAGGTTGTAGGGCCTACATCCTCGTTGCTGGCGAGGAATGCTTCGGCGAGTTCGGCCTTGGTGATCTCGGCGACCTGCTTTCCAAACAGCGATGAAATGGACTTGATGGAGTTCAGGAACATCGAGATGCTACCTTCCTTGAGTCCTTTCGCTCGCTGGAACTTTTCATACTTATCGACGGCTTCGCCGAGCGTCATCATCGACGGCGAGATTCTTGCGTCGAAAGCGCCTTGCCTTATGCGGTCCTGGAGCAGCAGTTTTGCCTCACTCCTGGATGATGTACCGAGACTGAAAAAGTGCACCGTTCCCTTCGACTTGTCGGGAACTCGCGCGTACCAGGTAAGTATGCCTTTTGACTTGTTTTTCTGGACTAACGTGATCATAAAAAGCTATTTCTTTTTGATTCCCCGGATCGTGTGATTTTTTACGCAGGCAAACAGGGCTCCGTTTGAAAAAAGATATTCGTTGCCGTGGACGTAGGTTTCGAGACTACCGTCATCTACAAGGCTGAGTATTTTATTGCGGCCGAATTTAAGTTTTTTCATGGCACCCTTGATTGTGTAGTACAGTTCGTCAAGAACGATTTTTGTGTCGATTCCAGGAATAAGTTCGTCTGTTTTCATATATTTTGCATTCCTCTTTGTTTCTGGTCGATTTGATCGGTAATGTGTTTCATGCAGCGAACAACGACGGCTCCACACTGGGCAAATTCCATCAAGGCGTGTTCCAGGTCGCCCTTGGAATAGGCGTTGAACGCTTCCGCGACTTCTTCCATGAGTACGCAGTCGGCACACCCCGGCGGCGTAGCGTTGCGGGCCTTGATACGCATTTCTGCTTCGGCCCACGTCTGCTTGCTTTCGTCGATGAACTTGTCGCAGAATTTTGGGTGCTTCTTTTCGGCGATTTTTAACTCGGTATAAATCCGCGCCGCGAAAACCTCGATAAATTCGTTTTCGCTCATTTTCCCTCCTTAAATTTATCTGCTATTAAAAGAAATTTATCTGACCATTTTCTATAAAATTCAAGTCTTTTTATAAGATTGCGTAAGTATTCTGCTCGATATTCCATTTTTATTTCTAACTTGCAAATTGTCGCCATGCGGTCGAGCGAACGTGCCATAAGTATGCAATATTTGTATTTATGGTGGCGAAACTTATCATCTTTTTGCGATATAACCCGCTCAACGCAACCGGCGTAGTAAACGTCTACATAGCGGTCATCTTCTTCCATACGGACTCTTTCAAGTCCTAAATTTTTAAAAGGATTCATCACTTCACCTCCGGCGCTTTCGGCTGCATTTCCTTGGCGATGATCTGACACTTCTTACAAAGCCAGCGGTGATGCCCGTCAACCGTAGTCTGCATCACCTTTTTCTGCTGTTCGCAAAGCCAGCAATATCCTTGCTTCATTTTTTCTCCTTGAATTTCTCGGCAAGTTTTCCCCATTTATCTCGCCATCTGTCAAAGTGAGCATATTTCCTTCGGTACATTCTAAATGCTCCAGACGAGAATGAATATTTAAGTCTATCTATTTCGGAAAAATTTGAAAAACTTATGGCTGCCGAGTTGCTGTATTCCACCATCGCCAAGCACCGCTTGTACTTCTGATGATTGGCGTTGTCAATGATTTCTCTGGAAATCCTGTTGTAATTTTCAATAAATGCCTTAAGTTGAATGATTTTTGTGTCCTTCTCCGCAATCGCCTTGTCGGCTTCGGACTTTGAATAAAAGAGTTTGTTGGATCGACCCTGCAACACTTTTTCAAGTTCAAAAAGACTTGCTACTTTCAGTTCGCTCATTTACATACCTCCCAAGTAATAACGAAATAAATTTTTCCAGGTAACGCGCCCCATTCGGGCTTGCCGAAATCGTAGCGGGCTCTTGGATTCTTGAATCTTATCTTTGGCGCGTTCTTGGCGTAACCATTTCGAAATTCAACAAAGTCGTATCGACGCATCTTTTGAATAGCCAGGTGGTTGACACCTCCGATGATGTTGCCGCCGTAAATCAGGTCGTAAGAGTCTTTTCCCTGATCTTCAGTTTGGCAAATGAGTCGCGACTGGTAATAAGGTGTATCGTCGCGGTATTCTTCCGTCTTGATGCCGGCTTTGATTAAATCAAACCACTGCTTTTTAATCGGCAGATAAAGCGTCTTAGGCATTGGTGAGAATCTCCGCGATGAAAAATGCAATTGTTACAAGTATTATTGCCGCGATGAGCACTTTTGCGAAAGCTTTGATAAAATGCCAAAGTAGACTCGCGATTATGATTAAGTCCAGTGTGTTGAACGTCTTACTCATTTCAAACTCCGTGCAGGACAGCTTTTGCTTCAATTTCTTCGTTGCTGGATTTGCGGTGGCGGGCGAGGTAGCGGTCCAGATCTGATTTGCGGAAAACATTTCTTTTGCCGACCTTGTGGTAAGCGAGCTGTCCGGAATGCGTGAGCTTGTAAATGGTGCTGCGATTTTCAGCCTTAATGTATCTGACAGCGTCGTCTGTGTTAAGGCATTCGTCGTTTGTGGCTTTCCCGAGAAGAGCCTGGAGAATTCGGCGCTCGGTTTCGGCGAGCATTTTGGCGACGTCCGTTTTTGTGGCGATTTCTTCGATATCCATTATATTTTCCTCCTTAAATCCAAAGGAATGCGGTGATGGCGGCGAAAAGGACGTCGAGGGCTAGAGCCATAGAAACGGCAAAGTCGCGCTCGGATGGCCGCGTTTTGTCGGCGGGAGTGTCGCTGCGTGTCCAGGCGTAGATCTGCGTGACCACGACGAATACGACTATGAAAGTGATTGGAATGACAGGTGGTGTGTACATGGTGACTCCTTCTTTATTCGAATTTTTTCGCTTTTGCTCGGCAAAGTTTTTCGACATTTGCCCATTTGCGGTAAAAGATTTTCCAGTCCAGCTCGTCGCCGTTGTCGTTCGTTGGAACGTACTCGCCTTGGACGCAAAGGTTTTTCATGTGCTCGGCTCTCGTCGCCCTAGCGGTCCACAAGAGGTGATTGATCTTTCTGTTCTTGACTTCGAGCTTGATGACCTCCTGGCACCACTGATCCAATTCCAGCCTGTGAGACGTTTCGATTTCTTTGAAGGCGGCGTCAACCTTATCTGCATTGTAGTATGATCCGGCTCGTTTGCAGATGCTGCCTTGAATTCGGTTCAAATTTTCGTACTTCATTTTATTTTCCAGGTTTTAGCGAAGTTGCCGTTTGCGCAGGCGAAGCAGACAAAGCGCTTGTCTTCTTGCTTGCAGTATTTTTTCATGCCGCAGATTGTGCAGGTGACATAATCACTGAATTCCTTGTGAAAGTTTGCCATTGTCGATACCCTCCATTTGACCATGTTTTACTTTGTGCATGTAAGTGCTGTAACTCATGCCGTTTTCCGCCTTGAATTTTGCCAGCCACTTACTTTGATATTCCTTGCTTTTGCCGGGATTCTTGGCGCGGCTTTGCTCTCGGTAGCGGTGCTCTCGCTCAAGAATCTGGGCGTACTTTTCGGGGTCGTTTGCCTTGATCCAGGCGCGGTGCTCTTTCTGGTAGCGGGCGTAATGGCCTGGATTGTCCTGACGGTAACGCTTGACTTTTTCGAGCTCATGTTCGCGGTTTGCGATGTACCAGTTGTGACGCGATTGCTTTTTGATTTCTTTATTTCCCGGCTTGGCGAGCCAGCGGGCGTTGCGGCGACGCTGCGATTCGCGGCCCTTTTCGGATTTTGCGTAGCGATCGTGTCGGGCTTTTTCTTTTTCCTTGTCGATTGCTTTTTTGCGCTCGTGCGGGTTCGCGCTGTCAAGCGACGGTTGTGGAGCCGCCTTCGGCATCTGCCGCTCGATAGCGTGCGAGAAGATCGTCTGCATCTTTTCTCGAAGGAGCTCGTCGAAACTTTTTTTACCGCATTCCATATTTGCCTCAAGGTCTTTTATAAGCGCATTCTTCGCACTTGAAAACTTGTCCGAAAATCATGTTCTTGATCATGTTTCCTTTTGTCTTGTATTTCCCGCAAAAGAAACAGTATTTGATGCTTTCGCAGTTCTTGTTTTGGTTGCTCATACTTTTCTCCTTCTTGAAAAAAAATGCCCTCCGGGTGCGGTTGGTATGTTTACGGAGCACTCGTTTTGTGTTGTGGCAAATTGTGCCTACACCCATCGGGCGATTTGTTTTATTCTTTGCCGTTGGCCTCTTCGACTTTGATGCCGCTGTATTCTTCGGGGTCTTTTTCCGGAGCGAAACGGATCGCGTTGTAATAGTCGGAATTGGTCGGCATTTCTTCAAGGTTTTCTTCCGGGATGTACAGCGGAACGAGGCCGACGATCAGGCGGCTGTAAAATGCGAGGTGAAGGCGGGGACATCCCTTCTTGTCCTTCTTGCCGTAAAGGCGGATTGCAACAGAGTTGCTTGTGTTTTGCTCCATTGCAGTGACTACCTTGTCGATGGCGTTGAGCCCGCTGGGGATAAATACGGCCCTGGTTTCGGATACGTGCTGCAAGCCTTCTGCTTTTGGCAAAATATTTTCTAAGTTCGGATAATCAAAAGTCTGATTCGGATCCAACGTGTCGATCATTCCCTGGCCACAATTTTTGATGAAGAATTCCTTTTTCTTTGCTGAAATCAAGGCGAAGCCGTTAGCGTATTCAATCGCCTGCATGTCGGCATAGAAAGCGAGTTCTTCGATTTCCTTATGTTCCATGTGACCGTTCAGGTCGAGAATTGCGAGCCGGTGGCCGTCACAAGCGTAAGCCAGCTGAGTCTTGAAGCTTACGAAAATTGCGGTGAGTGCGGCACGGTTGTCCTTGACTTTGGCGGTGCATTGTTTATTCATTGCCTTCAAGGTGTTAGCAAGAATTTCGAATTCAGTCTTTTCTTTTGCCATGTTGTTTTCTCCTTAAATATCTTCTTCTTCGGTTATGAAATAAGTGTCGTCGATTTCAACCGGAATTTCGTACATGATAAGTTTTGCAATTGTCATAAGAATTGGTGAATGGGCCAAGTTTTTAAAAACTGGCATTTTGACGTCTAAGTTACCGATTTTCATTTTCGCATCGGCGTAATGTTCGTCTTCTCTGAGAGAGAGAACGATGTATTTGTCTCTGTGTTCGTTTTGATATTCGTTAGAATGAAGTACAAACTCGTGTGTTCTTTTTTTGCCTTCATCGTTTGTGATTGTTACGGTTACGTTATACCAGCCGTATTGAGGATCTTTTTTGGCTTTGAGCTCCGTTGTTGATCCGTATTCGGCATCTTTAGACATGATGTCAAACACTTTGCTCAGCTTAATAGATCCGTCTTCTTCTAAAGGCAGTTTTGTCAAGCACTTTTGAAGCTGTTTAGCGCAACATTCGACAATGGATTTGTTTGCGTTCTTTTCAAATTCTGCGACCAATGCGTTTTGAGTTTGTTCAAGGAGATTTGGAATGTCAAATTTTTGATCGGGAATGGTTTTCTCAAGTGCTTCTTTAATCATTTTCCTGAACGGAGAACCGTAGCTGGAGTAAAAATCTTTGATTTCTCTTTCAGCAGCTTCGTGAACGGCGTTGACTGCGACTTTGTGAAGTCGGTCAATGTCGATTTTGATAGCTGGAATTTCTATGGCGGGCGTTGCGTTGATTTCGGCCATTATTTATTCTCCTCTTCGTTTTCGGTGGTTTCGTTTTCGGGTTCCTGGTCTTCGCCAAGAGCTTCGTTTGCTTCGCACTCAAAGGTTTCGCGGCTTTCCATGCCGAAGAATTGGCGAATGTCGTCGTTTACGCCGTCGAAGGGGTTGATAGCCGCGTCGCAAATTTCGTCGAGGAATTTATCGGACGCCTCGTACGGATGATCGAGGTAAGTTTCGCATTCGCCATCTTCATTTTCGTATTGGATTCCGATGAGTTCGAGAATGACCTGGGCGGCTTCGCGCCTTATATACCCTAAAGTTTCCTTGAACTTTGTATGGAGGACGGCGGATTCATTCAGGTTGGCTTCCTTGCGGATTTTTTCTTTGCGTTCGTAGTCCATTTGGCTTTTCTGGTAATCCCACGAATCCGTGTCCACTTCGTCGCTGGAGTCGGCGGGGCTATTTCTAGTCGCTCTTTCGCGGTATGCAAGGCCGTGTTCACAGGTCTTTTCGTTCACCCAGAACAAGGGCTTGATACCTTCTGCTTTCATTTCTTCAATGATTTCCTTTTCGTTGTCGTCATCGGTTTCGGCATCGTACCATCCACAGTATCCGTATTCAGCGTCTTCTCGCTCGTCTTCAGGAACTTCTTCGTAACCGTCTGCGATGTACTGCTTGCGGATGCGCTCGGCCTCTTTCTTCACCTGGGCGGTAAAGCATTCTCTGTCGAGGCAATAAGTGCACTGTACGTCGCCGAAAAGGTCCGTCTGCTTGTCGCTGCGGTTTTCGCAGTTCTTGCAGACTTTCTTTGCGTCGAACGGGGCGCGTTCCAGGAGCGGGCGCTCGTTCATGATCTTGTGCTTGAGATCTTCGGGGCTATTCCAGACGGCGAACCCCAGCCACTTCTCAACGTCGTTAGGATTGCACATGGTGAGCACTTCGGCGTGACCAAGGTTAATCTTGCCGGCGGCCAGATATTCCATGGCCTTGTCGCCGAGCTCGACGATTTTCCGGCGGCCTTCGGCCCAACGCGCGGATTTGCCGAACATGGCCCCGATTTCGGTACGGCTTTTGCCTTGCGCGAAAAGCTTCGCGACGGCGTTCGCTTCGTCGACGGCGGTCATGTTCTCGCGCACGATGTTTTCTGCCGTGGCGAGTTCGTAGGCGGTCGCATCGTCGACGTCGTAAAACACCGTGCAGGGGATGATTTTCATGCCGAGTTCCTTGCATGCCTGGAATCGACGGCTACCGGCGATGACTTCGTAGGTGCAGTAGTCGAGCGCACGGACCGCGATCGGCTGCAAAAGTCCGCTGGCCTTGATGCTGGCCTTAAGGTCTTCGACGCTCTCGATTCGGGTGCGCGGGTTGTTGGGGTTTTCGCGAATCTTGCTGATCGCGATAACTGAAGTTTGGGGTTTCATTTCGATGCCTTTGGATTGTGGTGAATATTTTTCGTCGAGTCGCTTGATCAGGTTTTCGTTTTCTCTGATGGTCTTTTCGGTTGGCCACTTGATTCCGTGCCTGAAACAAAAAACCTTGCACGTCGGGATCGAACGATGTTGCAGCCGTAGGCCGAGCGACAGAATTTTGACTTCGATGGTTGACCATGGTCGATACATCGTTCGAATCTCCTACAGCCTGCCTTCGACCATCTTGTAAAATGCCCGGAGCCCGCGCATCTGAGCCTTTGCGTCTTCCAGCGCGGAGTGCTTCAGGGTATTGCCTTCTTCGTTTTTTATGATAGGGAACACGTTCTTGATTGTACGGTAATCGTACTGGTCCCAGAACTTCCACGGGAACGCGAAACCGTAGACGCGCATGAATTCATTGAGGATGGGGAAGTCAAAGTCGAGCCCGCAACACCACACGCGGAATCCGCTGAACTTGCCGGTGTTAAAATTGTCGTAGAACCACTGCTTGAATTCGCCGATACCCTCGCGCGGGTCCTTCGTGCCGCCGAAAGCTTCGGCGTATGCCTCGTTGCTCTGCTTGCGCCACCAGGCCATCGTGTTGGGGTCGTCGGTGAATCCGTCTGCGCCCATCTTCTTGTCGTCGAAGCGGACGTAGAATTCGACCTGCTTTCCGTTCTTGTCGAATCCGAAAGCGCCGAGCGTGAGAACCTTGCAGCCGGGCTTCTGTCCGGTGGTTTCGATGTCGATCATGATCTCGTTAGTCAATTTTGTAACCTCTGTATTCGTTGTGTTTTGCCATGGTGAGTTTGATAGCCTTGATGCTGTCGGCGACGAGCGTGGTGTGCGCCTTGCCGATCGTGTTGCAGATTTCGGTGACGCTTGGGTGCGGCTTGCCGTTAATCTCGATGCGGTCGATTCGCAAGTCGTCGGGAACATGAACTGTGACCACGTAGGTGCCGAAGTTTGTTTGACCTTTGAGCCTTGTTACAGACATTTTTCTTCCTTCCATTCGGGTGGGTAGCGGAGCGGTTCTGCGCTTGCGTTGTCCGCCGGTTTCAGGCGAGCGCAAAAAATCGGATTCGGACAGCGGTGGACGTCGTAGTTGAACGCTAGGAGCCTTGTCATCTTTTTTCGAAATTCGTTGATCTGGCTGATGGTGGCGTCGGGGTTACGCCGCCGGATGTACCAGAAGTACTCCCGGGTCTTACCGACCTTGGCGCACAGCATTTCGAGCGCCAAGTAAAAGTTATTCCGTTTAATTACTTTGTTCACGTCCGTCATAAATCTTTTGATTAGGCGTTGACCTTGCGGGTTTGCTTGGGCGATACGCGCTGCATCTGGAGCGCGGGGTGGCCATGGTCCCACGCCCAGCAGATAGCGTCGGTGCGGGTCATGATGCCGAGCGGTTCATATTCGCCCTGGCCGTTCTTGAATTCCACGAAATACTTGGTAGCCATGTTTCCTCCTTAGAACGGCAAGTCTTCGTCGACTGCGGTGTTAGATTCCGGATTGGTGGCGGCGGCACCTTCCTGTGCGGCCTGGTTCTTGTCGGTGGTGCGGTGGCCCGTGAGTTCGATGCCGGTGCAGTTCAGGGCTCCCGTCGTGCGCGGAATACCGTCGTTGTCGGTCCAGTTGTTGATTTCGAAGCGGCCGGTGACGCACACCTTGTCGCCCTTGCCCAGGTGGACCTTGCGGGCGTAATTTGAGGAGCCCCAAATGACGACCGGAATCCAGTCGGTGGGGCGGCTGCCGTCTTCGCGCTTGTAATTGCGGTCCACGGCGATGGAAAATCGCACGCGTTCCTTGCCGTTCGGCATGGTAGTGATTTCGGGATTGTCGCCGAGGCGACCGACAAAAGTGCATACATTCGTTGACATAAAACTCCTATGCGGTAATAGCGTTTGAAACTTGATTGATGATTGCCTGCGCCTCGCTTACGACGGCCTTGCGGTCGATCGGAGGGAGTATCTTCTTGCCCGCCTGGATAAGCGGTGCGTAGACTTGCGCGAGCTGCTTGAATGCGGGGAGCCTGCGCAAATCTTCGTCTTCCTTGTACGGGAGCCACGAATGCGCGATTCGCTGTTCGCACTGGAATCCGATGTATCGCTGCTTCATGCAGAATTCAAGGTCGGCGATGGTTGCCGCGTGCGGCATCATTCCGATGTTTTCGTGGTAGCGGTGGGCGTCGCGGAACAATTCCGGAAGCTTGCGCGTGCAGCACGGAATTTTGTCGATGAACTTGACGGTCATCATCAGGTCGGCGTCGTTCAAGCGTTCGCCACGGAACTTGAAGATGTCTTCCTTCACCAGGTACTCGATGACCTGCACTCGCAAAAGCTTTGCCAAACTGTTTACTTTGTCCTGTACATTTTGCATGGTTATCCCTTGTCGCAACGACTGTTCATCGGATCACGGTTGGCGGCTTTTTCGAGCATCTGGCAAGAACATTTTTCGCAGATGTAAAACCTTCTGCAGAAAAATCTGCTAGACGAACTTGATGTTTCGACCACTGTCTTTTTGAAGTAGTCTTCAACTTTTCCGCAGAAGTCGCAAGAAAAGTTTTTGTGCATTTCATTTCCGTCAAAATCAAGTGTCATGGTGTTACCTTCTCAAAAATCGACTTTGTGAAAAATTCGGTGCGGGCGTCTGCGTCGGCCTGCCTGAAGCTCTTTGCGGCGGCCGGTCGGCCCGCGTTTTCGAGGCGCTTCTCGACAAGCTTCTGCTTGCGGATCTCGCGCCACACCCAGTTGCCCTTGCGGAGCACTGCCGCGTGGTTCTTGTAGCGCTTCGCGGCCTTGCCGTCGTTCTCGATGTAGGCGTCGAGAATCTCGATGGCGAGCTGCAAGTCGGCACCGTACACTTCGCGCAGGTGGTGGCCCTCCGCGTCGGTGAGCATCACGTGCCTGCAGGTGCCGTAAGCCTTCTTGTTCGGATCGGCGGCGGTCACGGCCTTCGTCATACGACCTCCTTGTCGAAAATCGACTTGCTGAAAAACTCGGTGCGGGCGTCCGTGTCGGCCTGCTTGAAGCTCTTCGGGGTGTTGGTCGCCTTTTCGAGGCGGGCGTCTTCGGTCTTCGCGCGTTTGAGCGCATTGTCCACCCAGCTGTCCTTGCGCATCACGTAATAGTGGTTGCGGGCTGCGTATTCCTCGCGCCAGCACTTGGAATTTCCCTTGTCGTCGCCGTCGGCCTTGCTCGGGAGCCCGAGCATGTAGTTTTCCAGGATGCCCACGGCGCGGTCGAAATCTTCGCCGTAATAGGTGCGCAAGTTGTCGGCCTGGGTGTCCGTCAGGTGCACCAGGCCATATTCGCCAAAGGAACGCACGGGAGCCTTGCCGGAATGGCTTACCGGCTTGTCGTTTTTAACCCTCTCAGGAGCGGCCCCCGTGCGCTGACTCTGCCGATCCTCGTCTGTGCTTATCGGGGTTGTGGTGACGGGTGTGGTAGCTAAAGGTTTGCCGGATTCGGGGCACACCGCCGGCACGGTGCTACCAGTATTACTATCCCCTTGGGTCTTATCGGAGTCTCTAAAGTCTGCGCAGGATCCGCCTGCGCTCGGGGCTGTCGACGCCGGGTTGTTTTCGTTTTGCGGGTCAGTTGAAGTTCTGCCGGATTGTGCAGCCGCGTCCGGCGCGTGGGACATAGCACCCTGCATGGTGCGATACTTGGCAGCGAGCGCAAGTCCGCCTTTGCGACCGTTTTCGGTGTTTATTTTGCTGACTTTCGCGATTCTTTCTTTGGTAGACTTAACGATAAAGGCTCCGAAAGACTTGCCGCGGGAATTGCCTTCGGCGAGGTCTTCAATCGACTTCCGGACGTCCTTGACAATTTGCTTGTCATCCAATCCGGAAAAATGATCGATAAAATCGGAGTACATTATTTTAGCCCAGTTCATCGATTACCGTTTACGCCTGTTGACCGTATGTTTTGAAGACGGCCTCGGAAACGATTGCTCCAATAGTCATCTTTACGCCAGTTTCTTCGAATCGGCGTTCCTTTTCGACCTTGGCAAGATCGGCGGCTTTAGTGCTGATGGCTACTGCCGTTGTATCAATTACTTTGTTGTTTGCCATTTTAACTTTCTCGTACATTCTTTGTAACTAGAAATTATTGAGAAATTCTCAATTTCATAAAGAATGTATAAAATATCATTGAGAAAGTCAATAGGTATTTAAAAAAAAATTAAATTTTATTGAGAAATTTTTATTTTTAGGGTGGTGGAACCCGATTTTAACTTCAATAAATTTCTTCATAGAAAGAATTTCAAGCAAAAAGATGCTGCGGCTGCTGTTGGAGCGTCAATGGGTCTTATTGGTACTTGGGCTGCCAAAAAGGCTGTTCCTAGCTATGAGAAAATGGCAAAGCTGATAGATGTGGGTATTACCGCGCAGGAACTTTTTGGCGAGGAACTAGGATCTAAGTTGATTGAAAACTCGTCAGTTTCGTCTGTGGAAGGTCTTTCACCAGAAATGCAAGAGCTTCTTAAGCATCCGGACTTTGTTGCCGGTATGAAAAAAGCTTTTTCAGAAATCGAATCCAAGAAAAAAGATTGTAAGTAATCGTAGCGAATCGGCATAGCGAATCGGCATAGCAAATCGCCATAGCGAATCGGCATAGCGAATCGCCATAGCGAATCGGCATAGCGAATCGGCATAGCAAATCGCCATAGCGAATCGGCATAGCGAATCGCCATAGCGAATCGCCGTAGCAAATTGCCGTAGCAAATTGCCGTAGCAAATTGCTGTAGCAAACCGCCATGGCAAACGGCCATAGCAAACCGCCCGAGCAAATCGCCATAGCAAATCGCCTTGGCAAACCGCCATGGCAAACCGCCTTGGCAAATCGCCCGAGCAAACCGCCTGAGCAAATCGCCCGAGCAAATCGCCCGAACCAACGGCCATAGCCAACAGCCATGGCAAAATGCCATGGCAAATCGCCATGGCAAACCGCCTTGGCAAATCGCCATAGCAAACCGCCCGAGCAAATCGCTCGAGCAAACCGCCCGAGCAAATCGCCCGAGCAAACCGCTCGAGCAAATCGCCCGAGCAAACCGCCCGAGCAAACCGCCCGAGCAAATCGCCCGAGCAAATCGCCATAGCAAATCGCTTAAGCAGAGTGCCATAGCAGAGTGCCATAGCAGGGTGCCATAGCAGGGTGCCATAGCAGAGTGCCATAGCAGAGTGCCATAGCAGGGTGCCATAGCAGAGTGCTGTAGCAGGGTGCCGTAACAAGAAAAACAAAAGACTACCTGTAGCGGTTAAACGCAAAAAGGCTCTGGTGTTCCCGGGCGTTTTTTTTGAAAAAAGTTTTCTCTGTCTATTGACTAGTAGCCAAAAATAGGCTATATTATAGACATGTACAAAGTCACCCTCAAGAAGTCCGCTGAAAAGTCCGCGAAGAAGATGCCTAAGTTCGAACAGGCCAGGCTCGCACAGCTGATCGATGCCCTGAGACAGTCCGGACCGGTGCAGCCATCCTTCATGAACTACTCGAAACTTGGAGAAGGCGACTACCACTGCCACCTTTCACGCAAGTGGGTGGCGTGTTGGAAAAACGAGAACGGAACCCTAACAATCGAGGTATACTATGCTGGCAGTCGTGAATCAGCCCCGTACGCGAAGCACTGAGGAAGCATCCTTCCGCATCGAAGGAAAAGTGCCCAGGTTCGTCGTCATGTTCCTGGAGTCCGCCTTCAACAAGGCGCTCAAGGTCGAGGTCTCGGACGATGACGACGATGACGACGTCGCTATCCCGGTCGAAGAGTCCGAATGGTACAGGGAAATCAAGGCGTCCATGACCGCCGGGGACACTGTCAAGGCCGACCGCGGACTGCGCGGCTGGACCCAGAAGGTACTCGCCGGAAAGCTCGGAATCTCTGTCCAGAACCTCTCCGAGATCGAGCGGGACGTGCGCCCGGTTTCCCGGAAGATGGCCGCGAAGCTCGCCGAGGTGTTCAACACCGACCCGGCGTCCTATTTCAGGTTTGCGAAATAGGCACGTACCGATGTGTGGTGCACTCGGTAAAGTAAGTGCAAAAAGGCTCGGGTAATTCCCGGGCCTTTTCTTTATAGCGAAAGCAGGTTGCGGATGAGGGTCATCGCTTCTTCGATGGTGAGGTCCTTGCTCGCCAGCTTGACCAGGATGGCGTAGATATAACCGAGTGTTTCCGCGTTCTTCATGGTGCTCCCGTCATTTCCTACTAATTTTGTATTAATATAGAATAAAAAATCTAAATATTTGTAAAAAAAATCGTAAAATTTATAAAAATTTGTAATTTAATTCCAAAATTGTACTATATTTTTCCGCATGGTGAACGTGAAAGAATTTATTGCGCGTATTGGAATCAGCCAGGATGAACTCGCCACGAGGCTTGGCCTGAAGCCTTCCACCGTCTATTCGTGGACGTCCAAGAAGACGACGCCCACCTACGACGTGTGCGTGAAGCTTCTGGAGATGGGAATGACTGTCGAGGAACTTTTCGGCAAGCCGTATCTTTCGAGTATCAGCGCGACGCACGAGGAACTGGATGCCGCCGTGGCGGCTTCGCTCAAACGACTTGTCGCCAAGCTTGGCGATATCTAACCACAGGAGAAAATCATGGATCACAAGGAATATTCTGAAACGCTCGACAAGGGGATGGCAATTGCCCGCGAACACTTTGCGGAGATCGAACTTGCCATCTGCAAGGGCAAAAGACTTGCTGTCGAAAACTTCATGGACTGGCTCACCGTCTGCGTGAATACGGCTTCCAAGGACCTCGAAAAGACCGGAGATGCCGTGGGTGTGCTCAACACGACGCTTGCCTCGATGAATTCCATGCGCGAGGTTTTCAGGGAGAAGCTTTCGAGCAATGTCCACCTGGTTTCGAAGTCGGTCGCGGACGATACCAATGGTCGATAGGCCGCTCTACTGCATCGTAGCGGACCCTGCGCAGGCGCGGCTCGCCAAGCCGGACCTGGGCAAGTATAGCCCCAAGGAACTTGCCGCCAAAGAAGGCGTTGCGCCAAAGACCGTTTATGCCTGGTTACGTGATGGTCTGCCGTCGCTCCGGCACGGCGAACGTGGTGACATATCCATCTTGTACCAGGACTATGTCCAATGGATGATCGACTGCGCCCGCAATCCCGATTCGAAGGTCAAGGGGGTGCCTGTGTGGGCCTATTGGTTTATCCGGGCGCATGACGCCGCCAAAGGGCCCGTTTCTCGCTAAAGGTTCCTGATTCGGGGCCTTTTTTGTTTTTCTATAAAATGTATTGACATTAGAGCAATATGTTTGTATATTAAGATTATGAATATCACGGAACATGCGCTCGATAGGATGCTGGAAAGAGGCTTTACTCCTGAAATGCTCGGGAAATTCCTCAACTCGGCGTACCGTATCGAAACGGCAAACGATGGGCGGTACAAGCTGATCGGCGTCGTAGATGGAGTTTCGTGGACTCTTATCGTTGAATCGGACATGTACACGGTGGTCACCGTGAGAAGGTCACACGGAGGTGAAGCATGACGAAGGATGAACTCAAGGCTGGTCTGTTGGCGGCCGGGCATGTCGTGGTCGAAGACCATCTGACAAAGGATGAATTGGAAGACGTCGAGCGCGAACTTGACGAAACCGTGGGCATCGATGACGAACGGATGGCTGAACTTGCCGCAAAGGCGAAGGCCGCGCTGTCTTCTGTGCGCCCGCGCATGAGGATGGTCTCGTTGCGTCTTGATGACGAGACTGTCCAGAAGATGAAGGCAAAGGCCGCTGAACTCGGTATGCCTTACCAGGCGGTGGCGAGGAAGGTGTTACAGACGGCTTTTGCCTAGATCTGCGAAACCTCTTTCAAACATAAGGTCCCGTTCGGGGCCTTTTTTTGTTATGCAGATGAGATTGCGACGAGTGTCTAAAAGAGAAAAAGAAACAAAAAGAGAAAAGTATTATCTTATACTCTATTTTTCTTATATATACTTCTATATATATTATATATAAATATATATAGCGTTTTAGGAAAAAATTTTTTTTGAACAGAATTTTTTGAAAAATTGGCGTTTTTGGCTTGTTTTTTGCATTTTTGTCTGTTTTTGTCAGCAAAAAAGTGTTTTTGTGATTTTCCCGGTGAAAACGAGTGTCGTTTGCAGGCATGATGCGGGTATTCGCCCGTAGCTGCTGCCTGTGTTAGCGGACATGGCTCATGGCATATTGATGGCTTACAGACGTCGCGCGGGGCGTTTCTCTGTGGCGGGTGCTTCGGGTAGGCGGGCGGGCAAAACGGGCCGTGTGCGCCGTGCATGGTGCCGCGAACAGGCCTGTGGCGAGAGGGGCGCGGGCGGCGGGGCGTGCGGCGCGGCCGTTGGGGGTTAACTTTGGTTAAATATCCGGGCGGGGCCCCTGCGTGCGGTTTGGGTTAAGGCATCGTTCGGATCTCTCGCGCGGCACTCTACAATCCTTTAACTTGGTTAAGGTTGGCGATTTTGTCAGTTAAGAGGTTAATCAACCGCTAGAACGCTTGTTTAAAGGCTTTTTCGCCTGTTCTTGCGCCAGTTCTTGGGCGGGCTGATAGTATCAAGTTAAGCGGTTAAACTCAAAGTTAAGCGGTTCAGAGCCCCCACCCCCGCCCGGTAGGCCCCCCGTCAAAAAGGGTTGCTACATCCCCCCGGGGGGTCTATGGGGGGGCGCGCGCGATT
>Ga0310690_10001465_pt1 | contig 41733 bp, 21 predicted proteins | sample AusTroGonzalo_MG_2_FD_207661 | JGI IMG/M metagenome (GOLD analysis project Ga0310690, IMG submission 207661) | Bovine rumen microbial communities from tropical cattle in Woodstock, Queensland, Australia - Gonzalo_04 (v2) (version 2) | ecosystem: Host-associated > Mammals > Digestive system >... | reverse complement strand
CTGACAATATTTCATACCTAAGTTGTTCGTCTTTGAGGTCATCGTAACGCGAACGTATTTAATGACAGTAGCCCCACTTAGAGTAAGTGAATATGTAGTTGATTGTGAAGTATATGCTTCAGAAGGAGTCGCCGTCTTGCTATCGATTACATTACCAGAAGCATCAAGTGAAGCAAAGGTCAGCACAGAACCGGCACCTCCATTGTGTCCGGCTTTATATTTAACAGTTACCTCTTTTAAACTATTACTTGAAATATCCGGTGATTGTATATAGTCATTTGCTCCATCAAATTTGACGCCATTACCACTATAAGTACCGACACCACTTCCGGTCCAACCTGTTTGGGTCGTCACAGCATCAGAAAAGGTACCACCTGTTACACTCGTTTCAGAACCTGTCGTCTTCTTTGCGAATACTGCATAATATGTAACTGCTGCGGAAACATTTGGCATACTGCTTGCTGCTGTATATACGGTTTTTCCGCCAAGAGCATCAACAGTTCCGCTCCATTCCGCAGTACTCCACCCATAGAATGTAGTGCTTACGTCGCTGCAACTACTTGGATTAGATGGAAATGTAGGTTTACTTCCATTTGCAACAGATGTTGTGGTGTAATTTCCGCCATTGTTTTTCCATGTAACGGTATAGTAAACATTCGGAGTTGCATCGCCAGTGGCAGGAGTGTTGCTTGAACAGTATGAACCTGTACCAACAGGCATAACAGACCATGTGTAAGCTGTTCCATTTGTCAAACCAGTGATTGCACAAGTTTTAGGTCCGGAGCCAGATACACTTCCAACTGTACCTGCCGAGACCCCAGTACTTTTAACTTTGCAAGTTACCGTATAACTACTTGCATTACTTACAGTAGGCCAACTCAAATCAATCCGTGAATTTCCTGGTGTTGCAGTTACTTCCGACATCGTAAGTGATGTGCAAGATGCTGTATAAGAGAATGCTACCGTAATTTGTTTCAAACGTATTTGCTTGGTCCCACTTGCGATTTTTATAACCAAATCATCTGTAAAGCCAGCAACAGCATTCGCATTACTAATGGTATATGTTGTATTTTGGTACGTGCTATTTGTAGGAAGTGCTCCCCCTTGAGTTGCCGTAACTTGAGAAGAACAATCACTTGAATTGTATATCATAAATTTACTGCTTGTGGGGTTGTCTCCACTTCCAAACGTTGCAATATTTAGAGTTATCACCACATTGCTGGTTATTGTTTTTCCTGTAAAAATATCGGGAATAGTAGCCACACTTGCACTACTCGTAGTTGATGGCACTTTCCAATAATTAGGAGAACCCGTCACGGACTCGGCATTTGTAACATCCCATGTTTTGCCGGTACCTGTTCCTTTTTCAGAATAGGTATAGACATGACTATAGTCAGTTCCCCACGCGTTACCGACGCTGAGGGTTAAAAATACTAATGGCACAAATAGCCATTTCATTTTGTTAGTTAAAAAGGTTAAATTTTTCATAATGATATCATTTATTTTGTTTATTTCAGTATGTATCCGTTTCGCGGTAATTAAGAGCCCCGCGCAGCACTATATCGGTCATTAGGCATTGGTTTGCCCCTTGGTCACAACTTATTTGACAAAACTGAAATAAACTAAAACATTTATATTATGACAACTAAATTTTTATTTAATTTCATGAAACGAGGAGCCGTGGATGGCCACGATTTGACTCCGTCCCGAGTAGGACATCAGTCCGATTCGATAGTCTCTCGATTCTCTCTCGTCAGTCTGATTTGCCTATGTATGCTGACTGTCGGAGTTGGGCAGATGTGGGGAGGCGATGCAACTGTTACTCTTGACTTTGAAGGTTCCAGTGGTTCCTGGCCATACAACTCTGATTGGACGTGCGACGCGTCTTCCAATGCTACAAATCACACGGATGGAGGCTCTCGCTCTGCCGGCATGAGCGTTAATGGTTCACAGTACATCACATATAAGAATGCACTTACGAACATTAAATGCGTAACATTCTATATAAATCGGACTTCTACAAATACAGCACAGCCAACAATTGTTATACAAAAATCGACTTGGAATGGCTCGGCTTGGTCAGATTGGACGGATATTACCGGCACAAGTCAAACATTTTCTATATCCCGTAACACATGGACTTTGAAAACGTTTAACTTTGAGTCATATAAGTACAATGGAAAGGTTCGAATCAAGTACACGAATTCAACGACTGCCATTAAGATGATTGATGATATTGTCATTACTTACGAAGAGGCCTCTTGTGATAAAAAAGTTACTATCACTAAGGGCACTCCCGAAACAGGTGGTTCTTTCTCTTTGGACAAAACAGGAGAACAAAATTGCTGTGATGCTCTTACCGTTTCTGTCTCTAGCATTGTTGCTCCAAGCGGAAAGATATTTAGTGCTATCACGCAGTCAGGTATTGCAAGTGGTGTGACTATTGATCAGAGTGCCAAAACCGTCACCTACGCGGCTAACACGACTGGATCTTCTACTATCAATGTGACATTTGAAGCCAAAGGTTGCGATGATAAAGGAGCGTCCAGTATAACATCTACTTCCGGTGGTAATAGTAACACTTATGGTCCCGTTGATGATAACTATAAATACAGTACTCGTCAAATACTATATACTAAAAGTGATTTGGGATTGAGTTCCGCCACAAAGAAGGGAACCATCAAATCTATCTACTTTTATTATAAGTATACTACGGCAATGAGTAGTAAGACTGATGTGAAAATATATATGGCAAATACTTATCTTACATCATTGTCAACAAGCAGTTATGTTCCCTATTCAGAATTCACACTAGTGTATTCCGGACCCTTGAACTGTACCGCAACCAATAGTTGGAATGAATTCTTCTTGGACACCCCATTCGAATATACAGGAGCGGGCAACTTAGTGGTGATGATTGATGATGACTCTGGAGTATATGATGGAAGTTCTTATACATTCTATTATCATTCGGCAACTGGAGCACAGATATACAAACGTAGCGATAGTAGCAATGAAGATCCATCTACGACAGATTGGTCAACATATACTCCAGACAATTATCGCCCCAGTACTAAGTTCTGTATTCAGGAAGCGGATATGGAACAATATACTGTCAATTGGTATGTGAATGGTTCTGTTGAACATTCGCAGACCGCGTATGCAGGTACCACTTTGACCGGTATTCCCACTCCGGACGAATCTGATTGTGATGGTTCGAAGGTATTTGTCGGATGGACTACTAGTAGTAGTTATTCCCATGCGTCCACACCACCTACCTTTGTTTCGCCGACCAAACTCCCGGACGGTGGAGCAAACTACTATGCCGTGTTTGCCAATAGCGCAAGTTCTTCCAAAACATATGCTTTTAATATAACTCCAAGCGATTTTAATGGAGATGGTTATGCTTACAATACCGGCGGAACGACAACTGCAACTGCAACTGATGCGAGTGGCGCTACTATAGATGTGGATTGGGTTTCTAGTAACTGTATGCTGGGAAGTTCTAAGATTCAAGTGAAGAAGAGTGCTGGCTATATTTATAATAGTACTGATTTAGGAACTGTAAATTCTGTTACTATTACTAAAACCGATGGAACTTTTTCTACGTGGTACGGAACAACCTCTAATCCTACATCTGGATCACAAGGAGCAAATAAAGGATTCTTTACCGTAAAAGAGACAGGTGGTACGACAGGTTATATTTCCAATATTGCAATTAACTTTACCAAGACAGCAACTGCCTATTCCAACTATGCTACCTCTTGTTGTACAAAACTTGGTTCAATTAATGGTTCGATTACTTCGAACACCCCGACTAGTTTGACACTGTCATGGGATGCGGTGACGGGTGCAGAGAAATATCAAGTGAAAGTTCCGGGAAGTAGTAGTCATGATGGTTGGACAGATGTAAATACCACAAGTGTTACGGTAACCAAATCTTGCGGAACAGCATATACCGCCTATTTCCGTGCGATTGATACTAACGGTTCGCATTGTTCGACCGGTCCGGAGTCAACCCTCGCTATTCCTGCTGTAAGTTGGACAGTTACCTCTACAGGAGTAACCAATGCAACGGCATCTCCGGCAATACCTTCTACTACATGTAGTGGATTCAGCACAACGATATCTCCTGCTACCGGTTATGCTTTGCCTGCTGATATTACGGTTACAAATGCAACCAAATCTTGGAACAGCAGTACAGGTGCATTGTCAATAAGTAGTGTGACAGGAAATGTCAGCATTACAATTACTCCGACTTGTATTTCTCCTGTTATTGGCACAGATCCGGCAGATGCGAGTTACTATGTAGGAGACAGCCCGGATGCCTTATCTGTATCTGCGACACTGGCTTCAGGAACATTGACGTATTTATGGAAAGTAAGTACGAACGGAGGAAGCACATGGAGCGATGCGGCAGGTACGAATAACGCGGCTACTTATTCCGGCGCAAGTCTTAGCGCTTCTTCTGCTGGTACAACAAAATTCAAATGTATTGTCGGCAACAGCCAAGGCGGATGTACCGTTGAGTCTGGAGTTGCAACCATCACGGTTACTGCAGCATCGTATTTCGTGAACGGCGAGACGGTGTTTATCCAAGCCGATAGCAAAGATTATAGTGCATGGAAAGATGATGCTTGCGTAAAGGCATGGTTCAACAACAATTGGTCAGGTGGTTCTGCAGAGACCACTTATTGGTTGTTTGATGCCACAGATACTGATGCCGGCAAGAAATTGTTTGCTACAGTTGTTCCTTCTTCCGGAGATTTAAATATAGTACAATTGCAGCGTTTTGCTGGTAACTGTTCGGACAAGTGGAATGATAACGGAAGTGTAAATAAAGCCTCCTCTAATGGAGTCAACACGTTCCGTTCTTATGGCTCTGCTGATAATAATGTAGCATGGAACGGTTCAAGTACCATATTGTATTTGTATGGAAGTCAAAACTCTTGGGAAAGTAGTTTAGGAACTTTTGCTGATCAAGGCGCTGGCGTATGGACAGCAACTATCAGCAATTATACTCCGGATGCAACATCTAAGGATTACAAAATTAAGACCAGTTACAATAACGGTTGGATAGGCAATGGAGGTAGTAATGATAATGCCACACTGAGCGGCATGATTGTCGGTTCGACGTATAATGTAACCGCCACTTTAAACGTAACAACTCACGCATTGACGATGAGCAAGACGTTTGTGAAAGGTGAGGTTTCGTTCGACCTGCAAGGTCACGGAAGTGACATTTCCAAGTTGACAAACGTAACGGCGGGCAGCAAGATTAGCGCACCGAGTCCAGCACCGAGTGCAACAGGCTACACGTTCGGCGGATGGTATAAAGATGCAGAGTGCACCGATGATTGGGACTTTGCCAATGATGTGGTTAATGAAACGATGACATTGTATGCGAAGTGGACAGCGAATGTTTATACCATAACCAAGACGTTGACGAATGTAGCAAATGCAGGTCTGCCGGCATCGTTCACCTATACCGGTTCTACCACTACGGCGCTGAATAGTACGTTTACGGTAGATGCAACGAACTATTTCTTGCCGGCTTCAATTACCGTTACGATGGGCGGCGCGACGCTGACAGCCGGAACGGATTACACGTATAATAGTAGTACGGGTGCATTCACGTTCGATCGAATCATCAATGGCAATATTGTGATTACGGCAACGGCGACGGCTAAACTGAAGAGTATAGCTATTACTACGCAGCCGACGACGCGCGCGTATTTGGCTGGCGAGACGTTTAGCAAGACAGGTGCTGTGGTTACTGCAACGATGGGTGATGGCACTACGAAAGCCGTGACGGCTTCGGCTACATGGACACCTTCGGGTGCGTTAAGTGCCGGAACGGGTCAAACGGTAACGGCAACTTATACAGAAGCCGGTATTGAGAAAACCGCCACGACGACGATTGATGTGTATAGCGTGACGGTACAGAAAGTGAATGAGGATGGTGATGCTATTGATGCAGCAGGTGTGAGCGCTTCTATCACTACTCGATCTTTGAGCGCAAGTGCTACGAGCGGTTCGAAATATGTATTCAAAAACTGGGAGTTCAGCGGAAGCAACAATGGTTTGGCAATTGCTTCCACGACTTCGGCAAGCACATCTGTCACTGGTACACCGACAGGCAATGTGACTATCAAGGCTGTGTTCTATAAGCCGGTTGTTATCACTTGGTTGAAGGGCGGAGTGGCTTATGAAACAGGAAGTCCGACAACGACTATTGCACGCGGTAGCCAGTGGAAAGATTTGACACTGCCGACAGCACCGGCAGACAACTCTTTGGGTGCCTGTGCAGACAAGTTCATGGGATGGAGTAATACGATGGCGGTTGAATGGGTAAAAGAAGATACTCATACCGCTCCGGCAACGCTGTTTACGAGCGTAACGGGTAATACTACCGTTATCAATGCTCCTATCACTTTCCGTGCGGTGTTTGCTTCTGCTGAGGAGGGGGATAATTTTGAATTAGTAACGAGTCTTTCCGGTATAAAAGAAGGCGATGCATACATGGGATCATATATTAGTTATTCCGGTACTCGTTATTATGCGGGAACGAGTAATAGTGCAATGACAAGTGTCACTGTTTCAGGCACTCCATTAGCACTATCTTCAACTACGGGATTAAAAAAGGTCTCAATAGTTGCCACAGGTAATACTAACCAGTATTATATTAAGGATGGAACTAAGTTCTTGTATGCTAATTCCGCGGGTTCAGCACCTACATTTTCGGACAATACGTGCGCATGGACTTTCAGTGGTCCAGACGGGAACAAGCTATTTACGGTTCTTAGTTCATTGGGGACATATTATCTTCGTGCATATGCATCAAGTACAAGTGCAGGCCAATTCAAGATGTATGGTACTACAACTAACTCAGGTATCTGTTTATTCCAAAAGGGTGTTGCTTACTCCGACTATGTGACTGTTTGCTGCACGCAGTATGATATTACGTTAGCAAGCAGTGGGTCGGTGACCGGCGGTACGTTCACTGCTTCTCCAACAAGCGCATGTGAAGATGCGGAGGTAACGCTGAGTGCTACGCCGGCCGATGGTTACTCGTTCGCAGGTTGGACGGTAACAAAGACAGCATCGCCTTATACGGATATTACTTCTACTAACGTGGATGGTAATACACTGACAATGCCTGATTATGGTGTAACGGTTAATGCCTCGTTTGCTACGTTGACCGGTATCACCGTAAAGACGGCTCCGACGAAGACGACGTATTGCGAAGGAGATAATTTTGATCCGACGGGATTGGTAATTACAGCAAGTTTCTCGAATAGTACGACTTTGGATATTCCTTATTCCGGTAACGAAGCGAAGTTCACTTTCTCGCCGACGACGGCTGCATCTTTGACAACCGGAAACACATCTGTAACTATCACCTATAGTGGGCAGAGCACCAGTCAGGCTATTACTGTTAATAGCAAACTCGCGGTTACTAAGACCGGAAGCGGAACGGTAACAGGTGGTACGTTTACGGTAGATAATGCTACTGCGTGCGCGGGTACGACCATCAATATAGAGGCAGAGGCGGCATCGCACTATACATTCGGTAGTTGGACGATTACGAAGACTTCGGATGGCACCGATGTAACGGCCAGTGTTTCAATAGGCAGTGCGACATCTGCTACCACCTCATTCACGATGCCGGCATATGGTGTAACAGTGACTCCGACATTTAATGAGGATGCCTATCACACGGCTACGTTCAAGAACAACGGTGCGGTGATTGCCGGTTATGATGCAGTGAAGACATATGACGGTGAGCGTCCGAGTGCGCCGACGTTGACGGACATCACTGATGCGTGCGACAAGACAGATTGCAACAAGTTCTACGGCTGGATTGCAGAAGCAGGTATCTGGGACAAGACCATCAACAGTGTAGCAGGCAAGACCATTTACCGCAATGCAAGCAGTATTCCTGTTGTGAGCGGTGCTGATGTTGTTTATCACGCTGTATGGGCAAAGGGAACGGGAGTAAGTATTGACAACACGCTGATTGCTAAGTGGGATAAGCAAGCATTAACAGCAAGTACGGCTGTATATGCAAAAGATAAAGATGGAAACACTTTGGATGGAACAAGTGGCAGGGCTACGGTTACAATGACTTCAACTATTGATTTGAATAGTGATGGCATATATGGATATTATAAAAGTAGTATTAGTTCCTACCCAACAATAACTATATCTGGTTTGGACTTCAGTGGCTACTCTGGCGGAACAATTGTATTCTATGCCCGTGCATCAGCAGCAAGTGGTGGATTTACTGCTCAATACTCTACAAATAATGGCGTTAGTTATTCCGATTTAAGTTGGGAAGATGCTACGACAACAACTGAATACAGTTATATTATTCCTGTATCAAATTCCACTACTAATGTTAAAATATCGTATACTAAAAATACCGGTAACTTCTATTTCGGAACAGTCAGAGTTTATGGCGATACAGATACGGATTATGATTTCACGGAGTTGACGAGCTCCAACACAAGCGGTTGGAGTGGCGCTGATTGGGATGGCTATTACTTAATTTCAGCTTACTATTCAAGCGAGTCAAAAAATGTAGTATTGCGAAGTGATGTGATGGAGGGATTGTATGGATTTTCCGATGTGACTCCAAGTACAGGTGTGATTACCACAGATGATTTGGGAGAAATCTTTAAAGTGACATACAACTCCAGCACAAACAAATACGCGATACAGAGTGTGGCGACACAAGACTATCTTACGACAACGGGAGGTGGTGTTAATAGTAAGGCATACTACTTGTTGTCCACTTCCCCCACGGAGAATAACGCAATTGCATATAATGATATTACACAGGTTGTTTCTTCCGACACTTATTATATAAGGTGGAATAGTGATCGTTTTGGCTCATATAAGAACCAAACGAGTCCGACGCTTTATAAGATATTTGATTCATATACTGAGTTCCGAATTACGTGTTGCGACAAGACGGTGACGATTGGAACGCCATCGAAGACGGGAAGCGGAACGGTAACGTTCGCGAGTGGAGGAGATGCTTATGCGGCAGGCGACGAAGTGGAGACCTGCGCAGGAGTAACGACGATTACAGCAACCGTAACTCCCACGAACGGATACCAATGTACGGTATTGAGTTTCTCAAGAAGCGACAGTGAGGATTTGACTCCGGATCCGGCGATTAGTGTTCCGTTCACGGGAGCGCAGGATTACGACTTGCCGTTCGAGCAGAATGCAGACGGTGTGACACTCAATACGACGGTTACGTTTGTAGCATTGATTGACCACTACATCGACAACATGCATTACAACACGACACAAAACAAGTCGGGTAACTACGGTACAGCGCCGACGCTGAGCGATGAGAGTAAGGGCGAACAATGTACAGGTTTACACTACAAGTTCGTCGGATGGATTCCGGAAACGGATATGAACATGACAACCGGTGTCCCGACCACAACAGCGAATATGGTGGCCGGCGGTGCAACGGGCAAATATGCGACGGGTACTAACTATTACGCCATCTGGGCGGAAGAAGAATGATATTCATTCTAATGTTTAAAGTTTAATGTTTAATGTTTAAAGATTTAGAGATTATGAAAACGAATATCATTGCAAATAATACAGTAATCAATACGATTATGAATAAGTATATGAAATACATCTGCGCATTCTTATTAGTAATAGGAACAAGCGCGCACGCGTGGGCGACCAGTTGTACCCTAAAAATCTGGGATAAGTCAGCCGGAGCTTATAGAGACTGGATGGTGATTGATGAGGGTTATGAGTTTGAAAATGAGTGTAATTATCCCATGGCTAACGGCTCCATTTGTCTTACGGCATGGACTCCGTCAGAATACTCAGGAACTTACCCTAGTAGCGATTATTATTATTACCACAATGAAGAATATGGTACACGAGGAAAGCCGACTACCTTATATGCTGTATATAATTATGGGGGCACATATACGAGTACTCCTAATGTGCAAGTAGATTTTAACGACTGTACCACGCGTACACTAACTTTTGCCAGCGCAACAGTAAATAAAACATACGGAAATAGCGCCGGAAAGTATCAGAGTTATACATTGTCAGCAGGAGCAGGTACGGAGACTTGGGAGAGTGGTGATGAATCTGTAGCGACTGTTAATAATTCCGGTACGGTAACTATCGTCGGAGCAGGTTCGACAACGATTACAGCGAAAAAAGCTGCGAGTGGTGATTACTGTGCAGTAGAAGGATCGTACACGCTAAATGTAGCAGCTATAGCTCCGACGGTGAATAATACACATTTGACACAAGGTACATTGACATCCACCAGTGTCGCGTATTCAGGTGGTCAAGTAAGTAATAAAGGAGGTGCCGCGATTACTCGTTATGGTTATGTAATCGGAACTTCGTCTTCTGTTGAATTTGGTACAGCTACAAAGAAGACATATACAAACTTGGATGTAACTCTCAATGCAGATTTTGCATCTAAGATAGTAACGGGACTCACCCCAAACACCACATATTATATTCGCCCGTTTGCTTATAACGGTACGGCATATGGCTATGGAACAGCTGTTTCCTTCAGCACATTGCAGCGTTATACCATCACTTATAACAACAATGGAGGTGAAGGTACGATCAGCGATCAGTACAAAGACCATGGTGTATCCGCGACACTGAATGCCGGAACGAACTTCAGCAAGACCGGTTATACATTGAGTCGTTGGGATTCCAATTCCAGTGGAACAGGTACATCTTACGACTTGAGCGGTAGTTATACAGGCAATGCAGATTTGAATCTATTTGCTGTATGGACTCCGAATCCTTATACGATTACGCTGAACAACCAGAGCGCGACGAGTGCCGGTTCAACGAGTATATCTGTAACGTACAATGCGAATACCAATTTAACAGGAACCCCGGCGATTACTGTTCCGACCAAGACAGGTTACACGTTCGGCGGATACTACACAGGTATCGGCGGAGAGGGTAATCAGATTATTGCGGCAAACGGTAACGTGAATGCCAGCGTAGATGGCTTTACAGACGGCAGCAAGAGGTGGATCTATGCAAATGACATTGAACTCTATGCAAAATGGACGGCAAACACGATAAGCATAACATTAAGTAAGAATGGTGTTACCGGTAGTGACGGTTCGGCAAGTGTCAAATACGATGCTACAGCCTTGGAGAGCGGAAGAACGGATGCCACGAACAGCAATGCCAGCTATCATCTCGTGGGCTATTACGCAGAGGAAGGTACAACGACGAAGGTGCTGGAGTCTAACGGAGCATTTGCTGCAAGTACAGTTTCGGGTTATATTACCGATGGTAAATGGAGCCGCACAACTGATCCGACAACTTTGTATGCTAAATGGGCTATGACGACCTATACCGTGACATTCAACATGCACGATCATGGTGAGGCAATCGCTGCTCAAGAAGTGGAGTCCGGCAGTAAAGTGGCTGTTCCGGCAGAACCAGAGGTGGGAGATGCAGTTGGTGGATGGCGATTCTTAGGATGGTTTACCGATAATGGTGCTGGAAGTGCTACGAATACGAATTTCGATTTTGCTAACACAACCATTACGGCACACACTACCATCCATGCCAAATGGGAAGAGATTTCGTATAGCACAGCATACAAAGGTTGGTGCGAACCGGATATTACTATTTCGGGTGACATCCACTTAACATCCGTAAATGGCATTGCAGTATATGCGACATCGACGACGAATAACCTGATTCGTATTCAAAGTCTTGATTTGGCTGGTGTGAACAAGCTGGAGATCAAGTATCTGGATGCAGATGATGGCGACGCTGAAGTGGACAAAGGAAGTAGTGTGTTCCGTTTCTGCAATGATGGTAGTGTGAACTATAATGTAGCGGACGGAAGTCAGATCGATGTATCTGCATCGAATACGTATGATCAGACATTCTCTATCAGTTACACGCCTACGGCTTACAACGTGACGAATCACTACAAGTTGCAGATTACGATGAAGCACGGTACGAATGTGCTGAAGACCGTGACGCATGATCTGTATGGTCGTTCGTTGCCGGAAGAGTTTGTGGTGGCTTCTAAGTTTGGAGGTGAATGGTACGCATTGCCGAACACGTTAGAGGCAACTGAGGTCGCTTCAAGAGCTGTTGCCGGTGTGAAGATCACTGTTGACAATACTACGACCCCGACGGCTGCCACTTATGCTCCGGACATTACCGTATATCAAGGCGAAGGTCGTTATGCCGCTAACTCTAACCGTTACGGTGTTCGTCTAACTGACGGTACGAACCACTTGCAAGTATCAACCACCGGTTCAAATAACAAGATGTGGCTATCATCAACAGGAAGTGCAGCCTGCCAAGATTGGTGGCTTAGTAGTACGAACTTCGGTGCATATAGTGTAACGATTCCGTCCAACACCGGCAATGAAACGAAGAAGATTGGTATGGATGGCGGAAACATCGGTTACTATGCAAGTCCAACTGCTCCTTCTGGACAAATTTACTTCCTGCCAATTACAAATAAGTTGGTGGACAACGATGCTATCGTAACTGAATGGGGACAGAAGAGCGTGATCCTGGATGTAGATGCACAAACGGCAAGCGGAGCACAAGCACGCATCGGTTCCGGAGCCGCAGAAAAGGGTTCATTCGGACAGACAAGGACATCTGTGGCCGGAAGTGCAACTAAATATAACTACACAGTAAGCTTTAGCACAACCGATTTCTCGGAGCACAAGGGAGAACTACTCTATATTGACTGGCTGGATAATGAGGATAATGTTATCAGCACAAGTGCGATAACTATTCCGTGGATTATCGCAGAGAATACTACAATGAGCAGTATCTCAACCGTTCAGAACTATTGGAAAGATTGGGAGATACATGTACTGCCAGGAAATACCTTCACAGCCGATGGCGGAAATGGCTTCGCAAGCAATACTGCAAAGATTAGGACTCTGGAGATTTATCCGGGGGCAACAGTTAATGTAACAAGTGGTATCTTGGATGTAACTCAGGATTTGGTACTGCGTAATGGTTGGACACGTGCGAACGGAAAGAGTTACGATGTGGCACGGTTGTATATCCCGACCGTCTCAACTCTCAAGACTAACCATGTATATGCGGATTGGTATATTGACTTCGATCAGTATTATCCGGTGGCAGTACCTTGGAGTGTAACAACCAGTGGTATGAGTTACAAGAACAGCAACAGTGCCGCGAGTGCAGGTGTTAAGATGCGTTACTACGATGGCGCAAGCCGTGCAGATAATGGTCAGACAGGAGTTGGTTCCGGTGCTAACTGGAAAGCATTTAACGATGGTGTAAGTCCTGTATATCCTGCGACATTGACACCAGGTGTTGGTTATGCGATGACGGCTCGTCGTCCGACAGGAAAGGCGTTCTCTATCATCCGTATGCCGCTGACCATTCCTTCTGCAAGTTGGACGACAAGCGGTGAACAAGGCTACGTTAGCTCGACCCACAAAGATGAGGTGAGTGTTATTGCACACGGAGTTGGAGAAGACAAACCGGCATATACTTTAGGTTGGAACTTCATTGCGAACCCGTATATGTCCATCTATCAAGGACCGATTACGCACAGCGAAGGCAGCGACTACGATGTTGAATATGTCAATATTCCGGATTTGGAATTCAAGAACTATGGACAATATCCGGTTGGTGCCCTTGGTAGAAAATTATTACCTTCGAGCGGTTTCTTCATCCAAGCGGCTGCTACCGGAACATTGACCTTCGGTACAACGAACCGCAAAGCTTCTGCTCCGAGCTTCATCAAGGAAGAAACGACTCCTGTTGCTTCTAAACAGAAAGCGTATATCGTGCTGAATAATGAAGATGCAGATGATATGATGGGTCTAATTGTCAGTGAGAGATATACTGAAGCATATGAGATCAATGCCGACCTTGAGAAGCTGTTGGGTGACGGTAACGACCTGAAGACTTACATGCGTTACGGAGACATGAATATGGCTTATGTGGCTATCAACTCCGTATTGGCTCAAGAATGGATCCCGGTAACTATTCAATTGCCTGAAGGCGGAGCGTACACATTCTCATTGCACGAGGCAAGCGTAGTGGATGAGTTGGAAGGTGTATATCTGATTGACTATGCAGCGGGCAACGTCGTTACGAATCTATTAGACAACAGTTATTCGTTCGGTTCTGCTCCGGGTATTATCTCAGGACGTTTCGCAATCAATGCAATTGTTGGCGAACGTCAGACACCGACCGATATTGATGTTATCAATAGTGGAGGTGATCTCAACTCCGATAAGCCGGTTAAGTTCCTATACCGAGACAAGGTATATATCTACCACCGCGGAATCATCTATGATGCGACGGGCAAACGTGTGCGTGAGATTAATAAATGATTTCAATTGGTAATTTGTAATTGGTAATTTTAAAAGAATTAGAGATTATGAGAAACGAAGTTAATCGTGCCCATAAGGCTAAGACAACATTGAGATATTTATTGATCATGATTGGTCTGGTAAGCGTGCTGAGCGTTAGTGCTCAGACGCTTGCCCAGCAACCCGAAGCAAGAATGCAGTCCACCTCTATCATGGCGCCATGCGGTAGTGCGCTGCCGCAGGCTGCCGTGACAGGTGCAGTAACGACCTATTCTACCAACAGAGCAGCAAAAGTTGGGCCAAGACGTGCTGGAGAAAATGATGGCTTTGACGAAGGGGATCCAAGTGATGAGCCTGCTACAGGAAATCCGGGAGAGCCTAATCCGCTTGGCGATGCAATGTGGCCGTTGATGCTGCTCGCGTGTGTATACGTACTATTTAGATTTAGAGTGCGTATGCGCAAGCGCGCGTGAATAAGATGTAGTTTATCGAAAAATAATATAATTGAAGAAATGAAGAAAATTTTTACTTTCGTTGCATTGGCATTGTTCAGTGTAATGAGTTGGGCGACAGTGAACATCACCGTCAACCCGAATGTGATTGATTTCGGAACCGTCAACCTGAACGCAAACGGAGAGGCAGAGAGCGATTGGGCTTCTGCTACGCTAACTTGGTCAGGACTGCAGCCCTATTGCAGTGTATTTGTAGATACACTGAATGCTCCGGATCCGGGAGCGTGCGAGTTCAGTATCTCATCGACAGAGGGAGGCGACTTCTGGTATGGCGGAGACGAATGGAATGAACCGGCTGATCCTACCGTATGGGTGATGTTCTATGCTATTGCCCCGGGTGAATACTCCGTCCGCTATAGCTTCTACAGCTATGAGGATGAGGACTGGGAGGTAAAGAGCCAGGGTACAGAGCTGCTGGTGAAAGTGAAAGTGCAAGCACTGGGAACAGACGTGGAGAACGTACAAGGCGACAAGGTGCAATGTACAAAGGCACTACGCAACGGCAGAGTGCTCATTCGCCGCAACGGAGAGACATACTTTATCACCGGCGAAAGAGTTAATGATTAACGAATTAACGTTGAGCGAATTAGCGAATTAACGTTTAACGATTAGGGTTTTGCAAATAAAAGAGAGAAACGCCTTGCGGGGCGTTTCTCTTGTGTTATCGGGCGCGTTGCGGGGAAATTATATAATGAAGAAAAAAACCTAAATAACGTTTAGCGATTAGCGTTTAGCGAGTGAAGGAGTTAACGTTTAACGAGTTAACGTTTAGGGTTGGGGGCAATGAGGAGCGGAGTATGGTGTAAAGTGTTGATAAAAATATGCTAATTCGGAATTGAACTCCGAAATTGCATAATTTTTTCTTTGAAAAATTTGGCAGTTTCAAATAAATGTTGTACCTTTGCAGCGAATTTCAATTCCAATACTATGGCGACTAATAATGTATATATCCCCCGTCAAATGGAGGCACTATTGAAAGAAGCTGCGAAATATTTTTCGGTGCTATCCGTTACTGGTCCACGTCAATCCGGCAAATCAACTATACTTAAACATCTCTTTCCTGAGTATAAGCAGTATAGTATGAAGGATCTACACGTGCGTAGTTTTGCAGAGAATGACCCGGTGGCATTTCTTAATCAACATCCGGAGGGAATGTTCATTGACGAAGTACAGAAGGTACCTATGCTATTGGACTACATACAAGGTATCGTAGATAATCATCCGGAGCGCAAATTCTTACTAACCGGAAGCAGCAACCTGGAGTTACTAAAGGGTCTGACCGAATCATTGCCCGGTCGTGCAGGCGTATACGAGTTATTACCTATGTCTATAGAGGAGACACAAGGGGGCGCTAAAGACGCGAATCAGCAGATGTATGATGGCTTATATCCAGCTGTTTGCGCGAATAAGAATATCGCACGCTTATTTTACCCGAGTTATGTAAAGACCTATTTGGAGAAAGATGTGCGCGACTTGTTGAAGATAAAAGACCAGATGCAATTCATGAAGTTCATGAAACTCTGCGCCGCAAGAATAGGTTCGTTATTTAACGCGACAGAGATAGGGGCCGAGGTGGGGGTTGATGGTAAGACAATCAATCATTGGCTGTCTGTATTGCAAGCCTCGTACCTGGTAACATTGTTGCCACCATATTATGAGAACATATCCAAGCGGATAGTTAAGACACCAAAATTATACTTCAATGATCCGGGTTTGGCCTGCTATTTATTAGACATCGAGTCTCCGCGGCAATTGGAGTTAGACAAGATGCGCGGCGCGATATTTGAGAACATGATAGTGATGGAGTGCATCAAACACCGCACTAACCAAGGCAAAGAAGGAAATGTATTCTTCTATCGGGATAGTAATCAAAATGAGGTGGATATCCTCGTAAAGGAGGAAGGACAATTATACGCCATAGAGGTTAAGTCGGCCATGACCTATCAAGCTACCTTTGAGAAGACATTACGCAAACTGCCCGAATGGACAGGAACTTCGATAGCCCGTAGAGCAGTAGTGTATGCCGGAGATTTTGAAAACACATCGGGAGATATCTGGCTGCTCAACTACCAGCATATAGCGCAGTTGTGGAATTGAGCAATGAAACGTAGTAACGTTTAACGAATTAGAGTTTGGCTCGGAGGAGTAAATGCAAGTCGGTGCGGGTTCGGGGACGGTCGTGAGAGGTGGCCCAGGATTTGGCGTAGAGGGTTTCAGAGAAGCGGAAATAAAGCGCCAGCTGCGAGATGATCTGCCAGCGCAGACAGACGTACGCACGGCCGCCAAGGCCATAGACGGCGGGGATAGAGAAGGCATAGAGGACGTCGTTCTCGTAGCAATAGATGCGGTTGTCCCAATTACGAGCGTCGAAGCCTTGCAGACGAAGCCGCAAGGATATTGGTAATTGGTGATTGCTCATTGGTGATTGAAAATCATATGCCAAATCTTGCATCAGACTGATGCCGTAATTTTGAACATAATTAGCATCGGCTGTCGTGCGCAAAGAGAGCGGCCCTGACTGCCAATGGAAAGTGAGGCGAGCGGAGTAGGTAGATACATCCCCTTTCTTGCGGGCACGAGCACGAAAAGTAAGGTTCCATTGGTGATTAGCGATAGGTGATAGGTGATGGGTGTACTGCACTTCTCCGAGCGCATCATAACCCCAAGACGGCGCATAGGTGATGCCATATTTGCGGCCCGGAAAATAGAACATGTCGGCGTAGCCGCGCACCTGCCAGTTGGCGAAACGGGTGAGCAGAAAGCCGAGGTAACCACCGGCCTCGTTGCCCAGGCGTGAGGTCTCGGAGAAGGCGTAGCCCAGGGCATTGTCGAAATACGGCGAATAGTAGCGGCCGAGGGCGGTGAGGGCGAGTCCTTGGGTGGGATAGAAACGGCTGCCGACGATGGCGCCGATGCCCCATTTTTCATTGGTGATGGGTAATTGCTTATTGGTGCCCCTTCCGTCTAAGGTTTCCCCGTTTGACGGGGACACCGTCAGGTTATTGGTGCCCCTTCCGTCTAAGGTTTCCCCGTTTGACGGGGACACCGTCAGCTCATCGGTGATTGCTGATTGATGATTTTGTGAGGTCGCGACTTCTCCGAAGAGGTCGAACCAGCCGTGGTTGTAGCGGACAGAGGCACCGAGGACGGCCTGGCGGCGTCCGCGGAAATAGTGCGCATTATAGGCCGCGTTCTGGTAGGGATGGATAGAATCGGACCAGAGGTTCTCGATGGCCGTCAACTCGACCTGCATCTGCTTGTGGCGCAGGGTGATGTTGGCGCCCAGGAGATGATGGCGGATGGAGTCGTTGGCACGGCGCAGCGAATAGAGGACACTGACGTCAAGCCGCGTATGGGCCGAGAACGAATGGCGGTAGGTGGCACCTATGCCGTGCAGCCCCTCGCCATCGACAGAGGAATAGTAACGCAGTCCGCGACGATCGAGTCCGACACCGTTGACATAGGCTATCTTACCGAAATGGCGGACGGGCGCAAGGACGAGTCCATGGCCGAAGGAGGCTTGGAAATTGCCGGCTACGATGGTATGGAAAGGTCCGATGTCGTTGAGCTGGATCCACGCGCCGTATTGCAGGTCGCGTGCCTCGCCACCGGCAGGTCGGCGCAGCTGGAGACCGAACTGCACACGCCGCTGGTAATCAAAGCGATAGCGCGTCTGGATATACATGGGATCGGTGCCCTCGAAATCCTCCAGATTGCGCGCATCGGTGCGAAGGATGAGTTCGTGCTTGGCATTGCGAAAGACGTCACGCGCAAGCAGTTTTGTTGTTTCGTCATGACGTGATTTCGTTATTACGACGAAAGGTAATAAATCCCGAATCTCATAGTCGGAGAGAGAAGGGATGAGCCGCAGTTCGTAGAGGCTGTCCATGGGATGGCGATAGACGTAGGAAAGGATGTCGTCGATCTGTTGCGGCGAGAGGAAAGGCAGCTGCGCAAGGTCTTCTTCGGTGGCGGTGTTGAGGTCGATAGGCGACTCATGGAGGGCGTAGAGTTCTGTCTGCAGTTGCTCGAAATCCACATCATCGGTCTCGGTGGCGGCGTTGTAGATGTCGAGGATGATGTCATCCATCGTGTAGTTGGATGTTGAAGGTTGAATGTTGAATGGCGTTTCAGCCGCAACAGTTATCCCCAATAATAATCCTCCTATGAGCAGAAATAACCTTTCCATGCTGCAAAAGTACAAAAAATCTTGCATATGTGCAAAAAAAGTTAACAAATATTTTGAGTAACTTCGGCACGCCCCTGGCTCCTAAAAGTCTGGTCGGCGCGACGCTCCCCGCTGCGCTCTCCATTCGAAGCCAAAAGTTAATTGGCTTCTCCACCCTCCGAAATTACGTTCGCACGCTTGTGCGAACCACAAGCTTTACCCGAAAAAAACTCACTTATGCAAGCATAGATGATTTTTTCGAGTGAAATCTTGTCTGTTCCAAAAATTTGTAGTAACTTTGCAGCGGAAATGATGGACAAAAAGAAGATATACCATATTATCGAATGGATCGTAGCGTTGGCCGCGTGCGGTTGGCTGGTGTGGCAGTTGGCGACGTACGACGACTATCCGGCGCTATGGACGAGTCTGCGCGGAATGGGATGGGCGCAGTGGTTGGCCTTGGCGGCCTGCGTGGCGCTGATGCCGGTGAACATGGCACTGGAGGCGTGGAGGTGGAGAACTCTGTTAATTTACAATTCACAATGCACAATGCACAATTTTTCTTTCGCGGAGGCGCAGCGGCAAGTCTATTATAGCAAACTGGCGGGACTGATAACCCCCTGGAAATTAGGGGAATACCCCGCGCGAGCGGTGTTGATGAGCCATCAGCCGTCAGTCGTCAGAAATCAGAAATCATTGTGGTCTCGCGTCCTCTCGATGGGGGCAGTGGGGAGTGCGACGATGACGACGGCTATCATCGCAAGCGGATTGGTAGCGATGGCAACGGATTTTAGATTTAAGATTTTAGATTGGAGATTTTATCTTATTACCCTCGCTATTCTTCTGGTTCTTCTCGGGCTTGCGCTATATTTCGCGCCGAGGTTGCTGAGAAGATGGGCGGAAGTGAGTCACCGGTTGGTGATGATCAGTCTGGGGCAGAGCCTGTTGCGGCTGCTATGCTGGTGCGTGCAGTTGGGGTTGGTGCTGTGGGCACTCGGAGCCGTCAGCCATCAGCCATCAGCCATCAGCCTTTTCTTTATCTATTATCTGCTAGTGACGGTGACACCGAATGTGCCGATAGCCGAAGCGGGTGTACGCGGAGCGTGGGCGATGTGGCTGTTCGGTACGCCAACCGCCGCTCTGGCGGGCGTGTTGCTCTGGGCGATCAACACCCTGTTGCCGTGTCTGTGGGGAATGCGGATCGTGGTCAGCGCACCGCCAGCAGGTCGGCCAGACAAAGAGCCGTCATAGCCTCAACAACCGGTACGGCGCGGACGGCGACGCAGGCATCGTGGCGACCGATAAGGGATTGGTGATTGGTGCCCTTTCCGTCTAGGAGGTCTATGGTCGGAACAACGTTCCCCACTGTTCCTTCCGTTCGAAGTGCCAAGTCAAGGCACTTCTCCATCCCGTTTGACGGGGACACCGTCAGGTGATTTGCGATGGATTCCATCGCTTTTTTTGTGGTCGGTGTGGGCTTGAAGACACAGCGGAAGAAGAGTTCGGTGCCATCGCTGATGCCTCCGGCTATGCCGCCGGAGATGGCATTGATGGCGCTGCCGGGCTGTGTGACGCCGCCGAAGCCCGTACCGTATTCAAATCCCTTGCAAGCATTGATGCTCATGATGGCGAAGGCCAGTTCGGCCTGCAGCTTATGGAAGATAGGTTCGCCCGTGCCTACGGGCAGGCCGCTGACGGTGCAGGCGATGATGCCTCCGATGGAGTCTCCCTCGTGTTGATACCTCGTGATTGTCTCGATGAATTTAGCCGGATCGGTCTCAGCGCCCACCTGTACCAGTTCGGCCCGAATAGTGATGCCCCGGGCGGCCAGTGACTGACGGGCGATACAACCGGCTACGACACGTGCGGCCGTCTCGCGGGCAGAGGCACGACCGCCTCCGCGCCAGTCGCGGATACCGTATTTCTGCTGATAGGTGCGATCGGCGTGTCCGACGCGGAAGTTATGTTTGAGCCACTCGTAGTCTTCCGGTCGTGCATCGCGGTTGCGGATGAGAAACGCGATAGGTGTGCCAAGGGTCACGAGATGACCATTGGTGATTACACCGCTGAGCCACTCGACTTCATCCGGTTCGTGCTTGGCACGCGGCGAAGCACCGGAAAGATGGGTGACGGTTCGTCCGGCACGACGATCAAGTTCGGAACGGATCAGATCGAGATCAATCGTAAGGCCGGCAGGTACGCCGTCGAGCACACCGCCTATGGCGGCGCCGTGCGACTCGCCGAAGCTGGTGAAGGTCCAATTTTGGCCGAAGGTATTCATCGTAAAGACTAAATTTTTGTGCAAAAATAACATTTTTTTTGCATATATCAAAATTATTTAGTAATTTTGTAGCGAATTTTGGTAAAATATGTTTACAGCGATGAAAAAAGTAGTTTTTTTGATAGTAAGTCTGCTGGTGGGCGTAACCGCATATGCACAGCAGTTGCCCGACTCGCATTTTGAGAATTGGTCGGATAAGTTCAAAGATGATCCGCAGTTGAAGGACTGGCACGGAAGCAATGTGAACCAAGTGGGATCGAAGTTCACCTTTATGTTCCGCAAAGAAGGTCGCACGGGTTACTGCGCCTATGTGGCAGACCGCGCCATCGGTATTCCGAAACTGAAACTGGGAGCCACGGGTCCGGGTTACATGACACTGGGTTGGCCCTGGCAGTACCTGAAGGGTCTGAATATCAGCGGTGCAACAGCGGGAACGGAAGGCGGTATAGCCTGGAAATGGCGTCCGGACACGATGGCCGTATGGGTGAAGCGCGTTGGAAAGGACACCGACAAGGAGGATTTCCACCTGCTCTACTATGCATGGTCGGGAACCGCCAAGGGTAACGAATATAAGAACAAGAAAGGCGAATGCACGTACACCGAGCGCGAGAACGAAGAGAGCGACATCCGTCAGGCGACGGACGGGAATGAGTGCACGACGACCCAGCACGTGAAGCAAATAGCAGAGGGCTGGTACCGTGCGCGTGCCAAATACAACGAGTGGACGCAGATCAAGGTGCCGATCTACTATATGAACGACGGTACGCCGACGATGTGCAACGTGATCTTCTCGGCCGGTAACTATCCTGCCTTCCGTGCCAACGACGGCCTGTACGACGGCAACGGACTGTATGTGGACGACGTGGAGCTGATCTACTCGTCGCGCATCGACAAGTTGACCATCAACGGCAAGGAGTGGAAGGCGTTTGACAGCAACAGCGAGAAGGTGCAGGTATGCAAGCTATCAGACCTAAGCCTTCAGCCTTCGGATATGATCAAGATAGACGGCTACCGCGGTATCGGTTCGCTGAAGAACATCAAAGGCAAGGTGGCACGCTTCAAGGGCAGGAAACTGGGCAGCAAGGAGATGACGGTGGAGCCGGGCGAAGTGAACGGCAAGCCGTGGGTGATCATCGTAAAGGCCGAGGACGGTTCGTCGACACACACATACAAGATCAAGGTGGAACGTTGAGCGTTTAGAGTTTAGGGATTAGAAGTGAAGATAGATTTTACGATAGCAGAGTGGATTTGGCTCGGGGCGTTGCTCGGAGTGGTGCTGGTGCAGATCTACTGGTACGGCCGTTATATGGCCGCACCGGCACGTCGGTTGCGCAAGGAGCGCAAGGCGAAGCATCAAGAAGAGCCGAACACAGCGGGTGAGTTGCCCGGCGTGAGTGTGATACTCTGTGCACACAACGAGAGTGAGAACCTGCGTCATTACCTGCAGGCGCTGTTGACGCAGGACTGGCCGAAATATGAGGTGATCGTGGTGGATGACGGTTCGCAAGACAGCACGCGTGAGGTGATTGAGTCGTACGCCGTGCAAGATCCGCGGCTGCGTTTCACGTTCGTGCCGACCGATGCGCGAGTGGGGTCGACCAAGAAACTGGGTCTGACGCTGGGTGCGAAAGCGGCGCAATACGACTACCTGCTGCTGACAGACGCCGACTGTGTGCCGGAGTGCAAGGAGTGGATACGCAGCATGGTGAGCGGATTTGATGTACAAAGTGACAATGGACAGAGTGGAACGGAGATCGTGCTGGGCTACGGTGCATACTTTGCAGAAAAGGGTGAGATCAACCGCCTGGTGCGCTACGATACACTGTTCAATGGCTTGCATTATCTGGGTGCCGCACTATGCGGCCATCCGTATATGGGAGTAGGCAGAAACCTGGCATACAGGAAGAGTCTCTTCTTCCGCAGCGGCGGTTTCACCCGTCAGATGACGAGTCGTTCGGGTGACGACGACCTCTTTGTCAACCACGTGGCGACGAAGCAGAACACCGCGGTGGTGATGCGACCGGAGAGTTACACATGGTCGTTGAGCAAGCGGACCTTGAAAGAATGGTGGCAGCAGAAACGGCGTCATCTGTCGGTTTCGCCGCAATACAAGACAAGTACGAAGGTGCGTCTGATGCTGGAGCCGCTGACGCGTGGACTGATGTATGCGATGGTCTTGATAACGGTTATCGGTTATCGGTTATCGGTTATCGGACTGATTGCACTGGGACTATTCCTGCTAAGATGGATCGTGCAGACAGCGGTGCTGAACGTGTCGGCGCGACGGATGGGACAGAAGCGGTTTGGCATGCTGACGATATTGCGCTACGACATCACATTGCCGCTGGTGAACCTATGGATGCTGATTGTGCCGAGAAGGCAGTCGAAATGGAAATAACCGGCCTGCGGGCGGAATTTTAAAATTCACAATTTACAATTCAAAATGCACAATTAAAGATTTAAGAATATGGAACAGAAAGAACTGAAGATTAACATTGCTCCGGACAAGGCGCAGGGTGTGTTTGCCAACCTGGCACTGATTGCCCACACGCCGACGGAGTTTGTACTGGATTTTGCACAACTGATGCCCGGCATTCAGCAGGCGAACGTGGTGAGCCGCATCGTGGTGACGCCCGATCAGGCAAAGAAACTGCTGGGTGCGTTGCAGAACAATATCGGTCAGTACGAGAAGAAATTCGGTACGATCGAGCCGGTAGGCGGTCCGATGCCCGGATCGACTATTCCTTTGACTTTTCCGGGAGGCGAAGCCTAGTCGCGTTCGGCACCCACGGACACAGACTGCCGCGTAGCGGCATTAAAGTCCTCGGGGCCTCCGCTCTCCCCGTTGCGAACAGCCGAAAGGCTTGGTTCACATCGGGGACCCCATAGAATAAAGATAATTTGAAAATCAACCATAACACAGTATTAACCTTATTCCCTCTTTGAACTAGGAGGCGTTCCCGAACTCGGGACGCAAACCAATGCAGTGTTTGCGGACCGAAGAGTGGGAACATCCGAGTACTTACTACCAAAACGGAATTTTGGTACATGTACGAGGATAGTTTACACGACATGAAACATTTTCCTGCTTCGCAGTTAATCATCAATGGTGATGGTTCTGCATTCCATCTGCATCTGAAACCCGAGTTCTTGGCCGACAAGATCATTCTGGTGGGTGACCAGGACCGCGTAAACATCGTCGCTTCGTTCTTCGACGAAGGCAGCATAGAGTGCGACGTACAGAGTCGTGAGTTCCACACCATCACCGGTAAATACAAAGGCAAACGTATCTCTTGTATCTCGACGGGTATCGGTACGGACAACTGCGACATCGTGATGAACGAGATCGACTCGTTGGCAAACATCGACTATAACACTCGCGAGGAGAAGGCAGAGAAGCGTCAGCTGGAGATCATCCGCATCGGTACGTGTGGCGGTATGCAAGAGGACATCCCTCTGGGTACGTTCCTCGTTAGCCAGAAGTCGATCGGTTTTGACGGCGTGCTGGCATTCTATCACGACCGTGACAAGATAGCCGATCTGGGCTTTGAGAAAGCACTGGTGGACTTCATCGGTTATCCGAAGAAAGCAGCTGTGCCGTACGTGGTGGCTGCCAATCCGGAGCTGGTGGACCGTATTGCCAAGGACGACATGATGCGCGGTTGCACCATCGCTGCCAACGGTTTCTACGGTCCGCAAGGACGTAACTTGCGTGTGGACATCGCCGTACCGGATATCAACGAGAAGATCTCGGCGTTCCGTTATGAGGGTCAGCGTATCACCAACTATGAGATGGAAGGCTCGTGTATAGCCGGTCTGGCACTGCATATGGGTCATAAGGCGATGACTGTCTGCTGCGTGATCGCACAACGTAAGGTGGAGGCCGCCAACACGGACTATAAACCGCGTGTGAAAGAGTTGATCAAGACAGTTCTGGAGCGTTTCTAATCGGCCACAGGCCATTAGCAGTTAGCTTATGAAAAAATGGATTATTTTATTGGCAGCCGTAGGATTCTTCTGCGGCTGTCAAAATAAAGAGCAAACATTCCAATATACGGTGGATAAGTTTTACGACCTGGAGATACTCCGCTACGACGTGCCGGAGTTTGACCAATTGACGCTGCAGCAGAAGCAACTGGTGTACTGCCTGAGTGAGGCGGCGCTGTGGGGACGCGACATCCTCTTCGACCAGAACGGACGCTACAACCTGCGTATCCGTCGTGCCTGCGAGGCATTGTATGTGGCCCTGAGCCAGCAGCCGTCAGCTGTTAGCCCGGAGGAGTTCGCGGCTTTTGAACGCTACCTGAAGCGCGTATGGTTCTCCAACGGCATCCACCATCACTACAGTGAGGACAAGTTCCTGCCGGAGTTCACGCAGGACTGGTTTGTAGCAGCGTGTGAGCAAGCCGGAGTGAAATATGACGAGGAGATATTGCCCCTGATGTTCGATCCGACGGTGATGACCAAGCGGATGACGGCGCAGGCGGGTGTGGACCTGGTGGCCGGTTCGGCAGGTAACTACTACGGCGAGGGTGTGACGCAAGCCGAGGCTGAGGCCTGGTATGCTACGCATAAGGACAACAGTCCCGAACCGCTGTGGATTGGTTTGAACTCGCAGCTCGTCAAGGGCGAGAACGGCGAGATAGAAGAGCGCGTGTATAAGGTGGGCGGCCTGTATGGCGCGGCGTTGGAGAAGATAGTGTACTGGTTGAACGAGGCACTGCAATACGCCGAGAACGACCAGCAGCGCGAGGTGATCAAGCTGATGATCGAATTTAACGAGACCGGTGACCTGAAGACTTTCAATGAGTACTGCATCGCGTGGGTGAAAGATCTGGAGAGCCGCGTGGATTACGTGAACGGCTTCACCGAGACCTATTCCGATCCGCTGGGCATCACCGGTACGTGGGAGTCGATGGTCAACTTCAAAGACCTGAAGGCCACCAAGCGTACGGAACTGATCTCGGACAATGCGCAGTGGTTTGAAGATCACTCGACGACCGACAAGAAATACAAGAAAGAGGAGGTGAAGGGTGTGAGTGCCAAAGTGATCACGGCAGCTATGCTGGCCGGCGACTGCTATCCCGCTACACCTATCGGCATCAACCTGCCGAACGCCAACTGGATCCGCAAGGAGTACGGTTCGAAATCGGTGACCATCGACAACCTGATGCATGCCTACAACGAGGCCGCGAAGGGTAATGGCTTCAACGAGGAGTTCATGATAGACGATGAGATACGCCACATCTACGAGCAGTACGGAGCGTTGTGCGGTGATCTGCACACCGATCTGCACGAGTGCGTGGGGCATGGCAGCGGCAAGCTGATGCCCGGTGTGACCAAGGATGCCCTCAAGGAGCATGCTTCGACCATCGAAGAAGCGCGTGCCGACCTCTTCGGACTCTATTATCTCGCTGACGAGAAACTGGTGGAACTGGGTCTGCTGCCGAATATGGAGGCATACAAGGCAGGTTATTACCAGCAGATGATGAACGGCGCGATGACGCAGTTGGTGCGCATCGAGCCGGGTAAGGACGTGGAGGAAGCGCATATGCGCAACCGTCAGCTGATTGCCAACTGGGTGCTGGAACACGCCACCAACGGGGAGGTGGAGATCATTGAGCGAGAAGGTAAACACTATCTGCAGATCAATGATTACGAGGGCGTGCGCCGTCTGTATGGCGAGCTGCTGGCAGAGATACAACGCATCACTTCGGAGGGCGACTATGCTGCGGCCAAGGAGATGGTGGAGACCTATGCGGTGAAGGTGGATCCCGAACTGCACAAGGAAGTGCTGGCGCGTTATGAGAAACTGCATCTGGCTCCGTATAAGGGATTTGTGAATCCGGTATATACGGCCGTGAGAGATGCAGAGGGCAAGATCACTGACGTGAAGCTGGACTTCACGGAAGGATACGTAGAGCAACACCTGCGCTATAGCTGCGACTACAGTGCGCTGCCTTCGGTCAACTGAAAGGTGAATAACTGAAAGGTGAAAGGAATAACCCTTCCTATATCCAAATCTATAGCTAACAGAATACTGTTGCTACAGGCGATCAATGGCGACGAGCTTATGCCCGTCGCCGTTGGTATGCCCGATGATGTGATCGTGCTGCATGACGCCTTGGAGGCCATTAGGGATTTCAGCCGTCAGCCATCCGCATTCAGGAAGCAGCATCCGCTGACGCTCCAGCTGAAGAACTGCGGGACGGCATTGCGCTTCTTAACTGTCCATCTGGAGCTGCGTTATCCGGGTGAGCCAATCACGCTGACAGGCGATGCGCGTCTGATGGAGCGCAAAGGAGCTCCGACCAGTCAGACCGCTTCGGCGCTGCTGATGCACGGAGTGGAGGTGACGGATGATTCGCCTTATGTAGCGATGACGCGACGCGTGATAGCCAACTATCCGAACGTGTCGATGGAGCGTGACTGGAGTGCGGCCGCGTTCTGGTACGAGTATGTGGCGCTACACGGAGGACAGTTGTTGCTCGAGGGCCTGAAGGAGGAGAGTATCCAGGGCGATCGGGTGGTGGCTGACATATACGCGAAGTATTTCGGAGTGACGACAGCGTTTGTTCCAGAAGGAGCTAAAATCACCAATCACCAATCACCAATCACCAATAAATCTATTTCTATAGATTTCACCAATTGTCCGGACCTATATCCGGTGATCGCGCTGACGTGCGAGAAATTAGGCATAGGATTAGCAGCCACTGGCACGGAGCGGCTGAGATATAAAGAATCGGACCGCTTAGAGGCGGTAAGGACGCATGAGGTGCGGAATGATCATCGGATGGCGATGGCACTGATGGCGGCCGATTATGCGGTGAGCGAAAAGGAACAAGCATGCATCGCGAAGAGTTACCCCCAATTTGCAGAGCAAATAGGGGATGTACAAAGTGACAATGTACAATGTACAATAGCCCATATCACGCCGATCAGGGGAGTGAATGATGACAACCAGGGCAAGAAGCATGCACTGAGCAAACTGATACATGCGGCAGAGGCGGAATATGTGTGGATGCATGATGATGATGTCGCATGGCCTTCGGCCAGCCTTCAGCCATCAGTTCTCAGCCTTCAGCCATTCGATCTAATCATCCTTCCGCTACGGATGGAGAGTGAGCAGGAGAAACCGAGTCTGCTGGAGCGATTGCAGATAGCGGAGTACGCGGCTATACAGGAGTTGACGATGCGGACGGCCAAAAAGGGTCAGGCTGTGATGTGTTCGGGTGCGAACCTGATAGTGAGAAGAGCGGCGTGGCTGGCTTGTGAGCATGAGTTGCATCCGGAGATTCCCAGCGGCGATGACATGTTTCTGCTGGAGGCAATGAAGCGGCGTGGGATGAAGGTGGGTGTACTGGACGAGCCCGATTATACAGCCGTGGTCCGTCCTGAGACGAGTTGGCGTGCATTCTGGCGTCAGCGGATGCGCTGGGCAGGCAAGGCACCCAACTATACGGATAGCGATATTCGTCGCTGCGGCGCATGGACGATAGCTGCGAATGTGCTGCAGCTGCTCTGTCCGCCGGTGCTGCTCATTAAGTTTCCCTACGAATATGCTTTGATTCGCAAAAGAGAGCCACGCACCAAGTGGTACGTGGCCTTGTTGCTGGAATTGGTTTATCCCATCTATCTACTGATCTGCCTTATCGGCGGAGTGATACGAAAAAAGGAGTGGTGATCCACTCCTTTTTTTCTTGGTCTCACGCGCGGGTGCGTTTTCTATAGGTGACGTATGCGTACGCGAGCGTGAGCAGCGCCATTACGGGCCAGGCTACATCTCCGACAGGGTCGAGGAAGGGATCGAACGGATCACTGTTTGTCTTGCGCATTCCTGGTGCAGCGTTCGGGCCTTGATCGGGTGTGACGGTAGATGCCATCGAGGTGGCGCTACTTGCTCCTACAGCCGTGACGGCGTTCATGGCGGTCAGATAGATCGCCCCGGTGTAGGTGGCGTTGATGCCACGTTGGCCTGCAGAACTGCTGCTACCGCCACTTGCGGCAGCACCTCCGCCACCACCGCCGATATGATGCACGGAGGCATTACTCAGCTGATAGATATGCATGGAGGTAGTACTCATCGGCGATGAGGGTAGCAGCTCCTTGGGCGTGAAAGAATAGGATAATCCACGGCGGTCACGCTGCATGCCGGTGTAGATGGTCGTCGCAGTAGGTGCCGGCGCATGTACAGGGGCAATGCTTACGAGGCTTTCCAGTGAAGGTTCTTTCACAAACGGCGGTTTATGCAGGATATAATAGGCGGAGTAGATTGACAAAGCCAATATACCAATGAGGCCTATGCAGATACACGTGAGGCGGATCTTACGAAGCTTGATTTGAGTCTCAGTCATGGTAGTGTTCCTTTCGAATTAGAGATTCAACATCGGTTTGCCGGTCATATCGTAGATCACACCGCCACGCAGGATATATACGTGGCCGTTGATAAGCAGCTTGCGCGGCGTCTGTCCGTCTGCGCCTGCAGACGGATCGATGAGGTCGGTAGGTGTCTGCGGTTTCTTGCGTTCCACGCGCACGGAGAGGATGAAGCGAGTGGTGTTATCCTCACGATTGGTGATGAACTCGTACGGTTCGCTCATCAGGTCGTACCACTGGTTGGTGGTCTTGTCGAGCAGCATGACTGCCTTCACCTCGTTGTAGCGGTCGAACTTATCGTTGTAAGCGATGGTGTACGATCCGGTGTAAGCGGTGAAGAAGTTCAACGGAACACCGGCTACGGCGCTGGAGTCGGGCAGGGCATTGAACGCCATCTCACCCTCGTTGTTGCGACTAGCCAGTACCGGACGCGTGGTGATTTGCGTATACTGATAATACGTACCGCGCATCTTAACGAGGTCGTTCATAATGTCGTATCCGTCGGTGAAATCGTCGGAGATAAGCAGGGTAGTCTCATCTGTCTCCGCATTGGAGTTGGTGAGATCTATAGCGCACCAAACGGGGTGGGTGTCCTCTACGTCCTCATATTCTGCCGGTCGACGGCTGACAATAGACGAACGTTGAACACGAGAGGCTTTGAACTGAATCGCTTGCGGGTCAGTCGGGGCAGAACCTCCGATTTGCACGAAGTAAGACGTGAACGGTGTCATCTGATAGTCGGCGATGGCTACTTGGCGATACTCAGACCAGCCGTTATCAACCGGCTCGACGATGTAATGCAGGTTAGTCAACGGATTATCTTCGAACATGAAGTGTCCATCCCACGGATCGGTGCTATGGTCCTCTACGATCTTTCCGGTCAGCAGCGGGTTTGTGATATCCGAACTATACGGCATCAGGAACGGGTTACCGATCAGGTTCCATCCTCGGTGGTTAGCACGTACTTCGGTCATCGACTTATCGCAGCCGTAACCATATACAATGCCGACCTCCTTGTTGGAATGATCTTCTGTTATCACGTCGTTCGACATCGGGAATCGGAACTCACGTTTCACCTTACCATCTCCCGGCAAGGAGAAGATGTATCCCAGACCCTTCTTGAGCGTAGCGTCCGGAGCCACCATCTCCCAGCATCCACCGGCCTGCGTAGCAGCACGTTTTTCTCCGTTGTACCACTTGAGCAGGTAGTCGGTTCCCAGTGCAGGAATAGCCGTCTCTTCGGGGTTGGCGAAGCGGATGTCTGCCACGTTGACGTCGTACGGCAGTGAGATGTAGTGCCAGTTGGTCGGGTCGATGCGCAGGTCGAAGTAAGTCTGCTTCGGTGCAGGCTCGGTCTTCTTGGCGCGCTGTGCATCGTCGGCTTCTACCTCATGACGAGGAGCAGGCGACGCGGCGGCAGGAGCTTTGTAGGTGAGTGTACCTTGTATGTTCGCCGTAGCGATCTCATCCTCCTGACGGCGGAGTGCCAGCGACTGAATCGTGTAGTTGGTACCGGCAGGAACAATGAGTTGTCCGCCCGGATACACCTTGATATTTCTCACCTCCGGTACATCCTTCTCATCGGAGTCAGGACCCTTGGTGAGCGCAGCCGAACCGAGTACGACTACGTCGCAGTCTTTACAACGAGCAAGCGAGTGCGAATAGGAAGGAACCCATGTAGATGGATCGCTTGGATCAACTTTATCTATCACTAATTCGCTGAAGAGCGGATCGTTGGTGTCAACGTTGCTGCCGGTGACTACAATAGGCACTTGCTGCGATGCTTCGGTTAGTACATCATGGTTCTCATCGTTTGTTTGCAGTTGGAAGCGTAGCTTCAAGCAAGCATATTGCCGCATGTCGGTAATAGGAATAGTGTATTCCTTCGTTTCCGGATCGCTGGAGAAGGTGCTCAGTTCCTGCCCCGGGTCAATATTATGCCAATCGATGTAGTACTGGTTGTAGTCCATGTTGGCAATATCCTGATAGGAGTTACAAGTAGCTTGTCCATCATTAGTTACACCTGCTGCTGCTTTGTTTGCCGGAGTTAGTGACATACAAACGGAGCGGCCGTACCACTCAGCTTTATAGTTTGTACCACCTTCGGTATGATTAGTAAAGGTAACAAAGTCATCCGTATTCATGGCTACTGCAGAGTCTCCGTTCTGTACGCGTTTGTCGCGGAAGAAGATACAACGAGCGGTAGGAATCTCTATTTCATCGTCCGATAAATTGATTCCAAATGCCGTTAATATAGCGATAGAGTCTGCGGTGGAGACAGGAGATAGGCTCGAAGCCTCAAAGAAAGCTTCAAATGCCGGATCACTCGGGCTCTTTCCTTTGTCCATATTCTTAATAGTTCCCTCCCAAGCATCTTCGCTTTTACAGTTAGATCCTTGACCAGGAGTGTTCAGAGCGCCAATGACATCAATGACTGTTCCGTTCTTTTTAAGGAGTACAGCATCGTTACCATTGATGGTAATTGCTTTATTTGCAAACTTACCAGAGGCACATTCTATCCAACGGGGATTGTCATCCGCGGTGTTTTTTGTAGCAACAGAGTTCAAAAAGTCAGTTGAACAAGCCAAAAGATCTGTTTCGGTTCCTAAAGGACGACTAAAGAAGATTATCTCTTGACCGGCTTTGATGCTTCCAAGTGAAGACAAGTCATATTCGGAATCAGCCCCATAGGAAGTGGCTCCACTTCCGGCATGTCGGTCGTAGAACTTATAGTTGGATAATGAGATATCATTTTTTGTACCATTGAAGATAGAAAGCAATTTCATAGAACCTGCACCTTCGAAATACTTCGCGAAGAAGAGTTCGGTAGCGTTGCCGCCGCCGGTGATGGAGCCGTGCTCCTCCTGACCGTCGATGACAATCTTCGGGTTGATGTCACCCTTGTCAATAAAGAGTACCACGCCATTCTCTTGCCACTCTACGATGTCGATGATAGGACCGGTGGTCTTGAACGTGCCGGTAACGGCGCAGTCGGTGTCATCGCCCGGAGTCAACTTGTACCAATAGTCGGTGGATTCGGCTAGACCGGTGAAGACGTAAGGCGACGAGGAAGCGGTGGCCGAGAGATGACCTATGGTCATTTCACTATTCGTGTAGAGGTCGATATGCATTTGGGTGGTGTTGCTGACCCACGAGAAGGTGGCATCCACGCGTCGCGGACTTACAACGATTTCTCCCGGTTGGCTGGAACAGCCTGCGCGAACGATGAAGAAGACGGTCTCCTCTTTGTACATACCGAACTTAGTGCCATAAGCCAGACGACGACCTTCGGCGTATTCGTCATTGCATGGGCTCTCTACGAAGTAGTGTACACCATCGGTAGTCTTCAGATCCCACTCGTAGTTATCGCCATTCGATTCGGCCAAAGCAGCATAGTTCTGGATATTCACTTTTGTATCGCCGGTAGCTTTATTGCCCCAGAGGCACTTATTGTTATTACCAACAAGGCGAACTAAGTTACCATTTTCGGCATAGCGGCTAGATGCCACAGGAGCCAGGTTGTAAAGCAACGTAGAGGGCGAAACCGGTACGGCCGTTGGGGTGGTGGCATCGTTAGGACTGACCTCAACACCATCGTATTCGCCGGAACCGCTTGTCATGTTAGCCGGCAGGGCGTACCATTTATCGTTTTTCTTGGTGATGAGCAAGAAGTCATCGGGTACGGAGCGGCCGCTGACGGTGATGGTGCGTGTCTTGTCGCCTGCGGAGAGAGTGATGTCGACATTTGCCTCAACGGTGCTCTCTGCGGTCGGGGTGTATTCTACGGTCAGCGTAGTAGTCAGACCAGTTGTTCCTGCCGGCACTGCCGATTCGCCTAACGTCAGTTGGAAATTGCTGTTAGCGCAGGTAGCGGTCAGCGTAGTAGCGTCGTCGAAGTTCTTCGCCGATACATTGATCACGCGTTTAACGGTCTTGCCTTGTGCAGAGGTGATCCAACCAATGTTCTGTGCGGAGATGCCAGCACCACAAGTGGTGGTATAGCCGGAGTAGGTAGTACCCCCGCCGGAAGTAATCACGATATTGTCGATGAAGGCGCGCTTAGCAGTTGTGGCTATAGTAACAGTAGGATTATCAGATACCAGAGTAAATTCGGCTGACTTGTTCTCGAAACTACCAGACATTACTGAGGTATAGGAAATCACTTGTGGATCGCAGTCTGTGACTGTTACTCGAATGTTTCCTTCTACAGTAGTCCAACCTTTAACGTCGAAAGCAACAGTAAGCGTCGAACCTGCAGTTGCAGACAAGGCTTTTGTTACTATTGAACCAGTGGAACTACCACCTCCTAACCTTACTGCACCTCCGGCTTGGTAGGCAGTTGAAACGTGTTCAATGTTTGTATTTCCAGACCATGACGATTGTGAACCGGTTGTAGAAGTGCTATTTCCGTTAGTTATAGAAGAGAAATCTTCCGAGAGCAAGGTAGATGGTGTTCCGCCGCTTCCGCTTGCCTCTGCATATACGGCGTAGTAAGTTACGTTGTGCGCAGGCATCGTAGCCGAAGTGACATAACTCGGCTCCACATCCGTCTCTGCTACCGTTTCTGCGCTCCATCCGCGGAAGACCTTACCGTCGCAGCCCGTAGCCGTACCTGGGAAGACAATTGCTTCGCCTGCTTCGTAAGATTCGAAGTTACTCTCATCACCGTTCATACTCCATATAACGGTATACGAAGCAGCCGTCACATTGAGCGTGTAAGAAGCCGAGGCTGCACAATAGTCGCCATCTGCAGCTACAGAAGCTGTGATAGTGGTCGAACCTACTTTGCTTTTGAGTGTTACCACACCCGAATTATCTACGGTAGCAACCGTTTCATCGCTGCTACTATAAAGAACTGTCTGTCCGGGACCCTTTCCGGAAATCGTTACTGCCTGAGTAAAAGTAGCATCCGCTGTGGTCTTATTGACTGTTGCCGGAGTGAAGGACATCTCCGGAGTATTGGAACATGGTGTGACACACTCCGGCGTGGTAGCATAATAGGTGGTAGAACTACCGCCACCTCCAACAGTTATAACAATTTGTGTAATACGTGCTTGCTCACCACTGGCAGTAGGCGATGTCCATGAAGACGCATTCGGAGTATAGGAAGCCGCCCATCCACCGCCATCGTAACTTGCACTCGAATAGGTAAGAGCGATATTTGTCATGTCTCCAACACTCGAAGTGATGGTTAGAGTCTGATTTTTATAAACACGATAATCTGTACCATTAGTCAGCGTTCCATCAGTAACAGATAGTGTGATACCGTCTTTCGGAAAAGAGGTATCTGTAGTGGCATCGAGTGTAATGGTAGAACCGCTGCCTCCGCCGCTTGTTTCCGTTGTGGTATAAACGGCGTATGCAGAACCGGTACTGGTTAATTGGGTAATGTAAGTCGGAGCATCGGTGCTCTTTGCGTACGAACTACCATACCAACCGGCAAATGTCCAATCCCCGCTACACATGGCTGTGTTGTATGGAGCATCCGTCGGTAAGGTGTACGGATTGGTTTGATTGGTTAAGTTGGCAGAAGTTCCGTTGTAGTACAAGGTTACATCAATCGGAGCTGCCGTCACGTTGAGTGTGTAAGAAGCTGAGGCGGGGCAGTAATCACCACTTGCCAAAACAGCAGCCGTAATAGTCGTTGAGCCTACTTTGCCTTTGAGTGTTACCACACCCGAATTAGTCACCGTAGCAACCGACTCATCGCTACTGCTATATTGCGCTATTTGTCCTGGACCGTTTCCTGACATAGACACCACTTTTGTGAAAGTGGCATCCGATGTGGTCTTATTGACTGTTGCCGGCGTGAAAGACATCGTCGGCGTGTTGGAACACGTGGTACATAGCAGCGAATAATCCGAGTACGAAGTGCCACCTCCGCCGCTACCAACAGTTATAACAATTTGCGTAATACGTGCTTGCTCACCACTGGCAGTAGGCGATGTCCATGAAGACGCATTCGGAGTATAGGAGGCCGCCCATCCACCGCCATCGTTACTTGCACTCGAATAGGTAAGAGCGATATTTGTCATGTCTCCAACACTCGAAGTGATGGTTAGAGTCTGATTTTTATACACACGGTAATCTGTACCATTAGTCAGCGTTCCGCCAGAAACAGACAGTGTGATACCGTCTTTCGGGAAAGAGGTATCTGTAGTTGCATCGAGTGTTATGGTAGAACCGCTACCTCCGCTTCCGCTGGCCGTAGCATAAACGGCATAATAGGTTGTATTCGCGGTTACGGTTTTGGTACCTGCTGCGGTAAAGAGATCTGCCGGAGCCGAACCGTCTATAGAACTGTTTGCCGTCCAGCCCACGAACTTCTTACCGCCTACACCCGAGCAATCCGCCGGCGCAGGGCTTGGTAACACAAGAGCTGCGCCCTCCGAGAAGAAGGTAGTATTCGTCGCTCCAGCTACGTTCCAAGTCACAGTACGTTTGCCCTCAACAAGAATCTCTACATCGCCGGTAACGCTGGCGATAGAGAATGCACCTGTACTGGTATTATAAGTAAAGCCTGTTCCGTATGTCAACGGAGAGCCGCCCATTGTAACTTCCCAACAAGAAGCGTCAGCCAGCGTATATCCGGAAGCCGGATTAATAGTGAGGTTCAATGCTGTGTTTTTGAGAATAGTACCATCATCCGGGTACGTGCAATGATCGCCGTACAGCGTATAACTCCAGTGTGTATCCGATACACCACCGTTGTATTTGAAGGTGATATTACTACTGCTTTTGGCAATATTTGTCAGTTCACAGCCGGTGAACGGAGTATAGGATGTTACACCTGTTCGCGGAAATACATCGCTTGCCGCTCCATAATTAGATGTCTTTCCGTCAGCTGGAACTATAGTGTAGCGAGGATTGCCTGCCGAGTTATTAGGCTCATTGTCCTCCCATACGGATTGACTGTATTTGACTTTCCAAACAAGCATACCACTTCCGGGTAGATATGCGTCCCAGCCGGTCTTCTGGCGGTTTTCAATGTAGTAAACTGTACTTGTGTTGTTGTAATCCACTAAAGAAGAACCACCGGTGATTTGATATGCATCGCTGTATCCGGTAGTCATCGTAACATTGGCTTTCGCACTTACAGCCAAAAATTTAGGCGTTGCCCAGCCCATATAGTATTTGTCGAAAATAGAATAATTGGGCGGAGTCATCTCATCGTTGTTATAACTACCTTGATCCATAATAGACCATTCTCCCGGGGTTATGCCATTTTCATCATTATCTCCATATTCCGTGTCATAATAATCCGGCATTCCCAATACGTGGCTGAACTCATGACAGAGCGTACCTATGCCAGATCGACTTCCACTGGATTTTAATTCCGCAGAGCAAACATAGTTGTTGATGTACTTTCCGTCGAGTCGGGGAAGATTTTTAGCGTACGGATAAGTGTCGTTATAGTAATATCCGCTTGTTCCATGGGTTTGTTTGTTGTATAGAGCCCATTGTAGTTCCCAGTTGTGTGGCCATATGGTTTCTGGTGTTCCTCCTGCCGCCTGACCTTTGCCGGCATAGAAGAAATAAACGATGTCTACGTAACCATCACCATCAGAGTCATATTGACTGAAATCACAACCTGCAGCATCTGCTGCCAATACGGCATCGATGACAAAATCCGCGATGTACAAGTCATTCTCGCCATCATCCTCTGTTCCATAGACTCCATCGTCGCCATTATCTTGCTCACCATAATATACCAGATTGTGCGACAACGTCACGGGGCCAAAAACATCGAAGGAGGGAACATACGAACCATTGGACTGCGCACGGAAATAGTCAACAGCAGAACCAGTGGCTCCACCATAACTATAACCTATTTGGTTGAGCATGTTGTCGAATGCAGTCGCATCATTGGCGGCCTTAAAACTAGCATCTGAGAATTGCACTAAGATAACAAGTCCTTTGGGCGCTAAATTGCGCTCTCCGATAGTTTTGCGCGGTTTCTGAGCGGAGCTGCGATACATCTTCGACGCCATACGCCGCTTCTTAATTTGGGCTGATGTGGGACGGGCTTTGTTTGTTACCACAAACGAACCATCCTTTTGCTCAAGTGCAATCTTGCCGTCCTGAGTCTCCCAGAAATGATAGAACTCATCACCTATCTGACGAACGGTCACAGGAGTACCATCGGTCAAGGTACGTTGTTGCCATCCACGATAAGCCGGAACAGCCCACACTGAAACAGTGAGGGTAGTGATTAGAAATAAGGTTAAAAAACGTTTAAAAGTTGTCATATTGTTTGTGAAATTTATATTTCGGTATTAGTTGGTATTGGTGCTTTTGGGTATTATTTGGGGTTTCTGTTTCCATCGGTGTCTCGTAGTGCTCCCGTATTAGGCCCGTATCAGGTCCGTTTCGGGTCCGATACTCGTTCGACCCTTTTTTGACCCCTTGTGGACACATGTACGTACGCACGCGGGCGTTCCACATAATAAAAGTGCGCAAAGATACAACATTTTTTTTATATGCACAAAAAAAAGCGACAAAAAATTCATTTTGTCGCTCTTTTGTCAATTTTCGGCTATTTAAACCACGCCGCTGAAGCCCATGAAGGCCATGGCTAGTAGGCCTGCAGTCAGCAGGGCGATAGGTGTACCTTGCATCGCCTTGGGCACTTTGTTCATCGCCAGTTGCTCGCGCAGACCTGCGAAGAGGACGAGTGCCAGACCGAAACCGAGGGCGGTGGCTAGTGCGAAGAGTGTACCGGTCAGCATGCCGTGCTCTGCACCCATCGGCAGCTTCTCCGTACCGTTAGCCACGAGGATAGCTACACCGAGGATACAGCAGTTGGTGGTGATGAGCGGCAGGAAGACACCCAGCGCCTGGTAGAGCGAAGGGCTGATCTTCTTCAGTATGATCTCAATCATCTGCACAAGGGCGGCGATGATGAGGATGAAGAGAATGGTCTGGAGGAACTCAAGTCCCCAGGCAACAAGCAACATCTGCAGCAAATAGGTGACTACCGTGGCCAGTACGAGCACAAACGTCACTGCGGCACTCATGCCCAGCGCGGTGTCGATCTTCTTACTTACACCCAGGAACGGGCAGATACCCAAGAACTGGCTCAGAACGATATTGTTGACGAATATCGCCGAGATAAAGATTAAAAAATATACCATGATTTTTTAATATTGCTAATTGGTGATTGGTGATTGGTCATTGGTTACTTTTTCTGGAGTTTGTTGGCCAGAGCCATGAGGTAAGCCAGACAGATGAAGGCACCCGGTGCGAGGACGAAGATGAGGGCTGCGAAATGGTCGCTGAAGATAGGCAGACCGAACACAGCACCCGTACCCAGCAGTTCGCGAATAGCACCGAGGATCGTCAGTGCCAGCGTGAAGCCGAGACCCATACCGATGCCGTCGAGAGCACTCAGTCCGACGCTGTTCTTAGCCGCAAACGCCTCGGCACGACCCAGCACGATACAGTTAACCACGATCAGCGGGATAAACAAGCCCAGCACGTCGTAGATGGCGGGCAGGTATGCCTGCATCACCAGTTGTACCATCGTCACAAACGTAGCGATGACAACGATGAACGCGGGGATACGTACTTTGTCGGGGATGAGGTTTTTCAGGAGCGAGATGACGACGTTGGAGCAGATGAGCACGAACATCGTAGCCAGACCCATCGACATACCGTTGATGGCACTGGTGGTAGTGGCCAGCGTAGGACACATACCGAGCACCAGTACAAAGGTCGGGTTCTCCTTGAGAAGACCGTTGGTCAGTGTTTTCAATCCGTTATTCATTGTTTGCCTCCTTTTCTTTGCCCTCTTGGGCACGATTATTCTGCTCCGCAGAATTTTCTTCTACTACTTTTTGGTGAACTTGCTGGCTGGCACCCGTGTGCGCCTCTACATCATCATGGAGTGCGGCATAGGCTTTGTTGATAGCCAAGAGGAAGGCGCGGCTGGAGATAGTAGCGGCCGTGATGGCATCTACGTCGCCGCCGTCTTTGCTGACGCGGAGTTTACCGTTGGCGGTGCGACCCAGTATGTTCTGACCAGGCTTGTCGGCGTTCTTAAACCACTCGACGATATGATCGCCCAGACCCGGGGTCTCCTGGTGCTCGAGGATCTCGTAGTTGATGATCTTCTCATCGGCATCAAAACCTACGATGAGCTTGATCGGACCACCGAAACCGTTGGCCTCTGATTCTACGGCTGCACCGACATACTCACCGTCTTTCATGGCGTTATATACGGTCAGGCCGTCCACCTCTTCTATCTCGTCAATCACAGCACCTTCCGGCAACACGGCCAGGATAGCCGCCTGCTGTTTCTGCGTTTTCTGTGCTTCGATGGTCTTGAGCGTGAGGATATACACGCCGGCCAACGCGCCTGCCGCCACCACCGAGATGATGACCAGGCTCAGCACCATATTCTTGAATGAACTCTCTAACTTATTCATAAAGAATCAAAAATTAAGAATTACGAATTATTTTTTCTTCTCGCCGAAACGTTGCGGACGGAAACGATTGAGCAACGGCACGCAGGCGTTCATGATAAGGATAGCGAACGACATACCTTCCGGATAGGCACCCCAGGTACGGATCACCATCATCAGCAGACCAATGCCTACGCCGAAGATGATCTTACCCCAAGCCGTCATCGGGCTGGTGACATAGTCGGTAGCCATGAAGAACGCACCAAGCATCAGACCACCGCTGAGCAGCTGATAGCCGATGAACGTGTGCGGGGCCATTCCGGCCGGTGTGGCGATCCATGCGAAGAGAGCCACGGTGGCGATGATCGATACGGGTATATGCCATGTGATGACGCGGGTGCAGATCAGGAACACGCCACCGAGGATGAGTGCCAGTGCAGCTACTTCACCCAGCGAACCGCCCATCACTCCGAACAGTGCATCGCGCAGCGATGGCAGATGATCTACAAGGTGAGTGTCACCCGTCTTCATGATCTGCTTGAGGAAATAGAGCGGGGTAGCGCCTGTCTCTGCGTCCACATATGAGGTCTCGAAGCCCTTGGGCAACGGCCAGGTAGTCATCTGGGCAGGGAAGGAGATGAGCAGGAACACACGGCCGACAAGGGCTGGGTTGAATAGGTTCTGTCCCAGACCGCCGAAGGTCATCTTACCCACGCCGATAGCCACGATGGCGCCGATGACGACGATCCACCAGTCGATGCTCGACGGCAGGTTGAAGGCCAGCAGCAGACCCGTCAGTACGGCCGACAGGTCACCGATCGACTGACGCTGCTCCTTGAGTATAAAACGGCTGATGAGCCATTCGGTCAGTACACAGGCGGCTACCGCGATAGCGGCTGTGATAAGTGCTCCGCAGCCAAACTCGATCACCGACACAATGTATGCCGGCATCAAGGCGAGAATGACCAGAGCCATATTCCGGCGGACGCTGTCGCCACTATGGACGTGCGGGGCCGGAGAAGTAATAAAATGTGCCATTTTATATTGGTAATTTGTGATTTGTAATTGGTGATTTATTTTTTCTCAGCGGCTTTGGCTGCGGCGCGTTCGCGCAGGATAGCACCCACTTTGGCCTTGCCGGGACGGATGCCGTCGAGCAACGGACGATGGGCTGGACAGGTGAAGACGCAGCAACCGCAGTCGATGCAGTCCATCACGTCGTGCTTCTCCATCTCATCCCAGCGCTCCAGTTCGTAGAGGCGATGGAGCAGGTAGGGCTCCAGCCCCATCGGGCATGCCTGAACGCACTTGCCGCAACGGATACAGTTCTCCGGTTCGTGGCGCTGGCACTCGGCTTCGTCGAGGAAGAGCAGTCCGCTCAGACGTTTGTTGGCGGGCATGCCTTCGGTGTGATCCATCGCACGACCCATCATCGGACCGCCGCCGATGACCTTGCCTGTATGGTTGGGCACTCCGCCAGCCAGGGCGATCACTTCGTCGATAGGTGTACCGAAGCGCACGAGGTAGTTGCCCGGACGCTGTACGTTCTTACCCGTCACGGTCATGACGCGACTGATGAGCGGTTTGTTCTTCTGCACTGCCTCATAGACAGCGAAGAGTGTAG
>Ga0310690_10001464_pt1 | contig 41789 bp, 31 predicted proteins | sample AusTroGonzalo_MG_2_FD_207661 | JGI IMG/M metagenome (GOLD analysis project Ga0310690, IMG submission 207661) | Bovine rumen microbial communities from tropical cattle in Woodstock, Queensland, Australia - Gonzalo_04 (v2) (version 2) | ecosystem: Host-associated > Mammals > Digestive system >... | reverse complement strand
GATGCGCTCACGCAGAGCAAATGGTGGAGCCGGTTGTATTTCAGGCTGCTCTGGGGTGGCACCAACGACAACGAGATTGCGCGCAGGGTGCTTGATTGGATCCCCGATGACTTTGACGGCAAGCTGCTCGACGTGCCCGTGGGTACCGCAGTCTTTACGGCCGATAAATACAAGCGCATGACAAAGGCGCAGATAACAGGTCTGGATTACAGCACGGATATGCTGGAGCGGGCTCAAGAGCGGTTGAGCGAGGCCGGAATCAGTAACGTAAAGCTGATGCAGGGTGACGTTGGTGCCCTACCCTTTGACGACGGCACGTTTGATACGGTGCTCTGCATGAACGGCCTGCACGTGTTCCCCGACAAGAGCCGGGCATATGCCGAGATAAGGCGCACCCTTAAGAAAGGCGGCGAGCTGCTGGCCTGCTTCTACATTGCCGGTCAGCTCAAGCGCGCCGATTGGCTGGCCCGCACCGTCATGGCCCGCATGGGATGGTTCACACCGCCCTTTGACACAGCCGATGACGTTCGCCGCCGCCTGGCTCCCTACTACGACATCCAGGAATTCTACACCGACGGCGCCATGCTCTACTTCCGCGCCAGAAAAATGTGAAAAAGGGGACTGTCCCCTTTTCCACATTTTGTACTTTTGCAAAAGATATGAAGCAGATCATTATATACGCAAGCCTGCACGGGGCCGCCAAACGTTATGCCGAGCGGCTGGCTCAGATTACAGGCATCGAGGCCAGGAACTTCAAGGAAGTCAAGGACATAGCGCAGTTTGAGCGCATTATTTACGTGGGCGCCATCTACGCCGGCGGAATCATGGGCCTTAAGAAGACGGCTCAAGGATTCAGAGCCGGCCAGGAGGTAATCATCGTCACTGTTGGCATGACTGATCCCACTGACCCCTTATTCGTGCGCAACATCAGGGGCGCCATCCGTCAGTTTGTATCGGCCGATATCTGTAACGACGACAGGATATTCCACCTGCGTGGCGCCATCGACTACGCCAAGCTGGGCCTGGGCCATAGAATCCTGATGAAATTGATGTACTCCCAAGCCATAAAGACTCCCGACGACAAACTGACGGCCGAAGCCCGTGCCATCAAGGAAACCTACGGCCAAGCTGTTGATTTTGTAAACTTTGACGCCCTAAAGCCTGTGATTGAGCTAGCCAAAGGAAATGATTAACAAATCCGCAGTGTGGAAAAGGGGACTGTCCCCTTTTCCACATTTTACATCAGGTTAAACTATGAACGTACTTATCATAAACGGAAGCCCCCGCAAGAAGGGTTTGGTATCACAGATGCTGGATATAATGCGCTGTGAGGCGGAGAGTCGCGGTGACCACGTGGAGACCGTGTTCACTAATGACCTCAACGTAAAACCCTGCATAGGCTGCATGGTATGCCGCACCAAAAACAAATGCGTGCTTGGCGACGATGATTCACAGCGTGTGATAAAGCTTTTACAGCAGGCCGATGCCGTCATAATGGGCGCACCCTGTTACTGGGGCAACATTCCGGGCCAGATGAAACTGTTGTTTGACCGTATGGTATACGGCATGATGCGCGACACCCCACGTTTCCCGGAGCCGCTCCTAAAGGGCAAGAAATGCATTCTGCTGAGCACCTGCACCACTCCATGGCCCTGGAACGTATGGTTCAAGCAGTCTCGCGGTGCCATTCGCGCCATGCGTGAGATATGCCGATACGCGGGTTTCAAGATCGTCAAGACCATAGACCGCGGCGGTACTGTAATGCACCCGCAACTGACCGATAAAGACAAGGTCAACTGCCGCAAAGCAATTTCGCTAATTAAATAACACTCAATAGATTATGGTAAAGCACATTATTCTCTGGACATTGAATCCGGAGTTATCGGAAGTAGAGAAAAAGGCCGTTAAGGCCGGTATCAAGGAGGGTCTCGAGGGACTGGTTGGAAAGGTTCCCGGACTGATTGACGTGAAGGTTCAGATTGACGGCCGATTAGATTCATCAAATGCCGATGTCATGCTGGACAGCACCCTGGAGAGCTATGACGCCCTCAAGGCATACGCCAAGCATCCCGCCCACGTTGCAGTGGCCGACACCAAAGTCCGCCCCTACACCGTCCAGCGCAGCTGCCTGGATTTTGAAATGTGAAAAAGGGGACAGTGACTTCGTCGAGCTAAACCTTCCCCTTTTCCACTTAAAAAACGTTAACGTACACGTACGCGCGCAGTAAAAAGGTGTCAATTCAGTAAATTTGTGGTTCTAATAAGAAACCACTTCAATTCAACATGAATAAGACAACCAAACGTGTGCTTATTGCCGTTATCGTGATAGGCCTTGCTGTATGGGGCATTATCAGTTTCAAACCTAAGAAAAACAGTGATATTCCTGCCGGACCGATGCCCGGAGCCATGGGAGGCCCTGCAGCAGCCTTGGGTCGCGGCGGCCAAACCTTACTGGTGCGTCACGTGATCATGCAGCCCACAGAACTCGTGGACGGAATCAACATCAGCGGCAGCCTCATCCCAAATGAGGAGGTAAACCTCTCTTTCGAGACATCGGGCAAGATTACCGATATATTCTTTGAAGAGGGCAGTAAAGTACGTAAAGGTCAGGTTCTGGCCAAGATCAACGACGCTCCCCTGCAGGCCCAGCTCAAGAAGCTTGAGGCCCAGTATCAGTCAACCGAGGACCGTCTGGCCCGCCAGAAAGCGCTCTACGAGAAGGAGGCCGTAAGTAAGGAGGCATACCAGGAAGCCGAGGCCAACTTCAACAAACTGCAGGCCGATATAGAAGAGTGCCGCGCCAAGCTGGACCAGACTGAGCTCAAGGCTCCGTTTGACGGAATCATAGGTCTGCGTCAGGTGAGCGTAGGTGCCTATGCTTCACCCAGCATAAACGTAGCCACACTTACCAACACAGAGAAACTCAAGGTTGAGTTCGCCATCCCGGAGCGTTACGCCGGCGTGCTGCAGAACGGCGCCAAGCTGACCTTCACGGTCGAGGGCATTGACGAGGTATTCCCCGCACAGGTATACGCCACCAACTCCAAGGTTGACCAGGGCACCCGCACCTATCTGGTTCGTGCCATCTACGACAACGTAGGCGGCAAGCTGGTTCCCGGCCGATACGTAAGCGTAACCCTGAACACCCGCACATTCGATAACGCCCTGGCTGTCCCCAGCGAGGCAATCATATCTGAGATGGGTATTGACAAGGTGTTCCTCTACAAGGCCGGCAAGGCCATCCCGCAGGAGATCACCAAAGGTCTGCGTACCGATGCCATGGTACAGGTGCTGAGCGGCCTGAATGTAGGCGACACCGTAATCACCAGCGGCACCATGCAGCTGCGTACCGGAATGAGGGTTGAACTCAAATAATCCCGCCGCACCCATGAACATCTCTGAACTTAGTATCAGGCGCCCGGTACTTTCAACAGTGCTGGTGCTCATAATAATACTGTTCGGTATCGTTGGTTACACCAGCCTTGGTGTCCGCGAGTACCCGTCGGTAGATAACCCCATCATATCGGTATCGGCCTCCTACCCCGGAGCCAACGCCGAGGTTATTGAGAATCAGATCACAGAGCCGCTGGAGCAGCAGATCAACGGTATCCCCGGTATCCGCTCGCTCTCATCGGTCAGCCAGTACGGAAGCAGCCGCATCACCGTAGAGTTTGAGCTCTCCGTAGACCTTGAGACCGCCGCCAACGACGTGCGTGACAAGGTATCGCGCGCCCAGCGAATGCTGCCTCGTGACTGCGATCCCCCCACCGTATCCAAGGCCGATGCCGACGCCATGCCAATCCTCATGGTTGCCCTCCACTCCGATAAGCGCTCGCTGCTGGAGCTGAGTGAGCTGGCCGACCTTGTGGTAAAGGAGCAGCTCCAGACCATCCAGGACGTAAGCTCCGTAATGATCTGGGGTGAGAAGCGTTACTGCATGCGCCTGTGGCTGGACCCCGTCAAGATGTCCGGTTACGGCATCACCCCCATGGACGTAAAGAACGCCCTTGACAAGGAGAACGTGGAGCTGCCGTCAGGTACCATTGAGGGTAACACCACCGAGCTTGAGATCCGCACCCTGGGCCAGATGCACACCACCGAGGAGTTCAACAACCTGGTCATAAAGCATGACGGCACCAAGGTAATCCGATTCAGTGACGTAGGTCAGGCCGAGCTCAGCCCGCGCGACATAAAGAGTTACATGAAGATGAACGGCATTCCCATGGTGGGTGTGGCAGTCACCCCGCAGCCGGGCGCCAACCACATCAACATTGCCAACGCCGTTTATGACCGCATGAAACTGATGGAGAAGGACCTCCCCGAGGACGTGGGTTACGAGTACGGATTTGACAACACCCGATTCATCCGCGCCAGTATCAATGAGGTAAAGACCACCCTCTACGAGGCATTCATACTGGTTATCTTCATCATTTTCCTGTTCCTGCGTGACTGGCGTGTAACCCTTATCCCCTGCCTTGTAATCCCGGTTTCAATCGTGGGTTCATTCTTTGTGATGTACATGCTGGGATTCAGTATCAACGTGCTCTCAATGCTTGCCGTGGTGCTGTCGGTAGGACTTGTGGTCGATGACGCCATCGTTATGACCGAAAACATCTACAACCGCATTGAGAAAGGCATGACCCCGCTGCAGGCCGGCATAGACGGCTCGCGTGAGATTCTCTTTGCCATCATATCGACCTCAATCACACTGCTCTGCGTATTCGTTCCTATCGTATTCATGCAGGGCCAGACGGGCCGTCTGTTCCGTGAGTTCGCGTTCGTGATTGCAGGCGCCGTGGTGATCTCCACATTCGCCGCCCTCACCTTCACCCCCATGCTCTCCACCAAGATCCTGGTGCGCCGTGAAAAGAAAAACGCCTTCTACGCATGGTCAGAGCCCTTCTTTGACGGCCTGAACAAATACTACAGCAAGAGTCTGGAGTTCATCCTCAGGAACCGATGGATAACCGTTGCCACCATGGTCCTGGCACTGGGATTCGCCGCATGGATGTGGATCAAGACCCCGTCCGAGATGGCGCCTATGGAGGACCGTTCACAGGTAACCGTCCGCACTCAGGGCCCCGAGGGCGTAACCTACGAGTACATGCGTGACTACACCGAGCGCATAAATGACGTTGTCGATTCAATCATGCCCGATGCCAAGTTCGTTACCGCACGAGTATCATCGGGCGGCGGTAATATTCAGATTACCCTTAAGGACATAAATGAGCGCAGCTACTCGCAGATGGAGGTGTTTGAGAAACTGAGCGCCGCAGTCCGTCGTGAGAACGATGCCCGCTCATTCGTGCAGCAGCAGTCGTCATTTGCAGGCGGCCGTGGCGGAATGCCGGTACGTTACGTACTGCAGGCCACCAACATCGAGAAACTGCAGGATGTACTGCCCACATTCCTGGCCCGTGTAAATGAGAACCCCGCCTTCCAGATGGCCGATGCAGACCTTAAGTTCTCCAAGCCCGAGGTCCGCATATCGATCAACCGTGAGAAGGCCAACCTGCTGGGCGTAAGCACCCGTGATATCGCGCAGACACTGCAGTGGGGCTTGAGCGGCCAGCGAATGGGCTACCTCTACATGAACGGAAAGCAGTACGATATAATCGGTGAGATAAATCGCCAGCAGCGTAACACCACCCAGGCGCTCAAGTCCATCTACATGCGCAGCGGTGGCGGCAGCATGATACAGATGGAGAACCTTGTAGACCTCAAGGAGGATATCGCTCCCCCGCGTCTGTACCGTTACAACAGGTTCGTATCGGCCACCGTATCGGCCGGACTGGGTAAGGGCTACACCCTTGGTCAGGCGCTCGATGAGATGGACAAGATTGCCAAGGAGACTCTGGATGACACCTTCCGTACCGCACTTACCGGTGAGTCAAAGGACTTCCGCGAAAGCTCCAACAGCCTGCTGTTCGCATTCGGTCTGGCTCTGCTGCTTATCTACCTGATCCTGGCTGCCCAGTTCGAGAGCTTCAAGGATCCGCTTATCGTAATGATCACCGTGCCTCTGGCTGTGTTCGGAGCACTGGTATTCCTGCGCGGAGGCGGTCAGACCATGAACATCTTCAGTGAGATCGGTATTATCATGCTCATAGGACTTGTGGCCAAGAACGGTATCCTGATCGTGGAGTTTGCAAACCAGAAGCAGGAGGCCGGAATTGACAAGTTCATTGCCATCCGTGACGCATCAATACAGCGTCTCAGACCTATCCTCATGACCAGTACATCAACCATGCTGGGTCTGCTGCCGCTTATGTTCGCACACGGTGAGGGCAGCGCCGGACGTGTGGCTATGGGTACAGCCGTTGTAGGCGGTATGCTCATCTCCACATTCTTTACCATGTATATTGTTCCGGCCATATACAGCTACATTTCAACTGACCGTAAAACCCGCAAGAAAAAGGAATGAAACCACATAGAATAACACTGGCTATTGCAGCCTTGTCTGTCAGTCTGGCATCACAGGCTCAGATCATGACTCTTAAGGATTGCCTTGAGAAAGGCATCAGTGACAGTTATCAGATAAGACTGGTCAGCATCTCTGAGGAGAAGGCCGCCAACAATGACTCATGGCTTTATGCCGGCGGTTCACCTACGGTCAGCGCCACTGGCAGTTACTCCGGATCACTCTCCAGCAATGACGCCACGCTCGCTTCCAATGGTTCATCGGTCTCCAACCGCGATGTGTTGGACCACACTGTCAGTGCCCAGATACGTGCCGATTGGACTCTTTTTGACGGATTCAGCATACAGGCCACCCGCAGCCGTCTGGATGAGCTCCACAACCAAAGCACCATACAGACCCGCATCACCATTGAGGATTACATAGCCAGCCTTACCACCGAGTACTACAACCTGGTAAAGCAGACCATCCACCTCAAGAATCTGGATTATGCCACATCACTCTCACGCGAGCGTCTGCGCATAACCAGCGAGCGTTATGACATGGGCGGAAATTCACGTCTGGACTATCAGCAGGCCCAGGTCTACTTCAATGCCGACAGCGCCAAGAGCCTTAAGCAGCATGAGTCGCTGGCATCGGCCAACATCCGTATAAACAGGCTCATGTCAAACCAGGACCTGCGTACCGAGCATGTTGCTGCCGATACCGCAATCACCCTGCTTTCAGGACTTGATTACGAGTCGCTCTATGAGGATATGATGAAAACCAACGCCTCACTGCTGCGTGCCGAGAGCAACCGTACGCTGGCACAGCTGGACCGCCGCACCGTTCAGGCCAGAAACTATCCGTATCTTAAGGTGAACGCATCATACGGCGTATCGCATAACATCTACGGCAACAGCACCTACACAGAGCGCACCAACTGGGGACCGTCATTCGGCGCAACCATGGGCATAAACCTGGTTACAGGCAAGCAGCGTGTACAGGAGCGTAACGCCCGTCTGGATGAACTCACGGCCGATATCACCATCAATCAGCTGGAACTGCAGCTCCGCGCCAACCTGGATGATTTCTGGCAGGCTTACCAGAACAACCTGATGCTGCTGGAACTGCAGGAGCAGAACCTCAAAGCCGCCCAGGAGACCATGGAGATTGCCCAGGAGCGTTACCTGCTTGGCAACCTCTCAGGTCTTGAGATGCGTGAGGCCCAGAAATCCCTCCTGGATGCCGAGGAGAGCCTCCTCCAAGCCCAGTACGACACCAAAGTCTGCGAGATCTCCCTCCTCCAGATCAGCGGCCGCATCACCCAATATCTGGAATAACCCAGCCGTTAAAACGGCTGGCTACCCCGATTATGTGCCTAAAGGCACAGATTAATGCCGTAGGCATTGGATAAGGGTAGCCAGCCAATTCATTGGCTGGACATAACGGCGTTCCGCCGTTACCCGGCCTGGAAGGCCGGCAAGCGAACGGAGTGAGCGCGTTTGCGAAGCAAACTAAAAAAATGGAAGGGACCTCCGTCCCGGAGGTCCGGCTTCACCGCAGCTGCAAAGTAAATTTCTAAAACAAAAAAAGGGGCGCAAAAAATTGCGTCCCTTTTTAATACTGTTTTAGAAATTTACTTTGCAGCTGCGAGTGAAGCCTTACGGAACTCCTTCATCAGCTTCTCAAGCTCCAGAGATGCCTTACGTGCACGTGTACCGGCAGCCTTGTTACCCTTCTCGATCTGTGAATTTGCGTCCTTAGCAAATGCTGCGTAAAGCTCAGCAGCCTCTTTCAAAATCTTCTCCATAGTTGTTTGTTATTGAAATGATTATGATAAAATAAAATCCATACTGACGCAAAAATAATACTAAATCCGTTTGTTGCAAAGATTCAGGCTTCTTTTTTTAAAAAAAATGTCAAAAATTTCTATACAATGGGTAAAACGGGTAAAAATCGGCCCTGCAGCACCCTATAGGCACACTCTCTTGTTAAATCATTACCCATAGTCCAATAATACCGAACGGCCTGGGACATTATCGGCAAAAATGACTATTTTTGTGCTGTATATTAAATAAGGTACACTTATGAAAAAAATAATACTGACAATTACAGCCATTCTCGTATCAGTTTTCTCATTCGCCAAGGAGCAGGATGAACTCAACCCCAAATACGGCAAGGGCGCAGTCACTACCGATGAAAACGGCAACGTAGTCTTTACCCAGTCATTCAACATCCCGGAGGGCATGACCGAGGACCAGTGCTACACTCTCCTCATGAACTGGGCCAAGGGACGTTTTGCAATCCCCTACGCACATGACGGACGTATCCTGAATGAGGATGCCTCCACCCGCCGTTTCATATTCCACGTTGAGCAGACCATAGTATTCAAGCGCACGGCAATCGTGGCCGATGAATCAAAAATATCCTACAACTTCTCCGTTGCCGTAAAGAACGGCGTCTTCACCATGAAGATGACCGATATCAACTACCGCTATGAGGAGGGACGTGAAGGAGGCGGCCAGAGATTCAGCGCCGAGGAGTGGATCACTGACAAGGAGGCATACAACCGCAAGGGAACCAAGTTCCTCAAGAGCACCGGAAAATTCCGCGTCAAGACCATAGACCTTAAGGACCAGCTGTTCCAGAAGGCAGTTGACGCAATATCAGACAATATCTGAACCTGATGTCCCGTAAAGAGCTCTACGACATACTGGGTGTGGATGAGACCGCATCGGATTCTCAGATAAAGGAGGCTTACAATCGTCTTATTGCTGAGAACCCTGACGATGCGCGCATCACTGAGGCATACACCGTATTGTCCGATATGGACAGCCGCGCCGCATATGACGTGACCGGCAAGATACGCACAGCACCCCGCCGCAAGCCCCGCGCCGGAAACTCCGACAACATCCAGAAGGCCCGATACGCGCTCAACACCCTGTTCCTGGCCGGTGCGGCAGTCACCACCATCCTGTTCATACTGCAATGGAGCGGATCTTTAGGTTCCACTCCCTTTTATATTGCCTGCGTAATTTCACTGATTATCAAGGTTGCCGAATATATACTCAGACTCATTCCGTAAGATGTCCGCAAAAACACCGTTTAAGTATCTCTGCCCGTTACTGTTTACAGCACTGCTGTTTGTCATGCAGACGCTTGACGCACAGAGTACGCTCTCACAGAATCAGGACGGTTTTTTTGGCGAGACCATGGACGGTTTCATGAACGTGGAACCCGGCAAGGACTCTACAGTCGTGGAGCGCACCGTATCCAAGGACTATTACCAGTGGGTCATCAATACCAAAACCGGACTGCCTGATATCATTGAGCCCGATACACTCCACCACTCATTCCATAACGTACACCTTACCGAGGGCATGTACGGCACATACAGTCATCTGGGCAATATGGGTTCTCCCCGTCTGTCACGTCTGTGGTTTGAGCGTGAGACTCCCAAGGATTTCATCTTTGACGCCCCCTATGACTTCTGGATCAAGGATGCGCCCGATTTCCGGTTTACCGATGCCAAGTCACCTCACGTAAGCATTGACTACTACAAAGGAGGAAACCGCCGTACGGGTGAGGAACGCATCAAGGGCTATTTTGCCGCCAATTTCAACAAGAAGGTGGGCATAGGCTTTGACATGGATTACCTGTTGGGACGCGGCCGATACACGAGCCAGTCCACATCAATGTTTGACGCCAGGGTCTACGCATACTACCGCGGCGACATCTATCATATCTATGCAAGCGTCAACAGGGATGAGATAAAGGTTGCCGAGAACGGCGGCATCCAGGATAAAAGATACGTTACCAATCCGGAGGCAATGGCCGAGGGCCGCAAGCAATACTCACCCGAGGATATGCCTTTCCGTCTCTACTACAACTGGAACAACATTAAGCGCGCACAGGCTCTGGTAAACCAGGAGCTCACCATAAAGACCACCACATACCGCACCGACAGCATAGGCGATACGGTCTACACGTTCAGGCGTGACATTGAATTCGGAAAGGTGGCCCACACCTTTGAGATGGGACAGTTGCGCAGGAGGTATATCTTCCACCAGCTCCCCGAGGGTTATTACACCAAGTCGTTCCTTAAGAATGACTCCGTGGACTGGATGAAAAACTTCTACGTATCCAACACCCTGTCGCTCTCACTACTTGAGGGCTCCACCAAATGGGCGCTGGCCGGTCTCTCAGCATACGCACGTTATGATTTCCGCAGTTTCTCCATGCCCGATACACTACCGGCAGGAACGGAATTCATGCGCCGTTACACAGAAGGAGACTTTACGGTCGGGGGTATGATAGAAAAAAGCCAGGGTGACAACCTCACTTTCCGTGCAGCCGTTGAGACCTGCCTGCTGGGAGCCAACCTGGGAGACTTCAGCGTATCGGGCCAGATGCAGCTCAAGTACCCGGTATTCGGCAAGGAGGCCAGCATAGGAGCTCATGCAGACCTGTCAGGTACCAACTCCCCGTTCTTCTATGCCAGCTACCACTCCACCCACGCATGGTGGGACAGCGATTTCAATAAAGAGATACGCACCAGGTTCGGCGGATCTATTGACTGGGAAATGACCGGCACGCATCTGCAGCTTGACGTGGAGAACGTGGCCAACTACGTATACCTTAAGAATGACGGCGGCGTTTACGTGAATGCCGATAATGTACGACAGCCGTCTTATGAGATATCGGCCGCACAATATAACGGTTCCATCCAGATCCTGAGCGCATCGCTGCAGCAGAATTTCAAGCTGGGCCCGCTCCATTGGGACAACAACATAACATACCAGCTGTCAGGTAACAAAAAAATCATCCCTCTGCCCGACCTGAACATCTTCTCGGACCTCTATTTCAAGTTCGTATACTACAAGAGACTGAGCATGGAAGTTGGTGCCAACGCACTCTTCTTTACCAAATATGACGCACCCGGATACTGCCCTGCAATAGGCATGTACCATCTGCAGAGTGACTCTTTCATACAGCAGGTGGGAGGTTATCCGCTCGTTACGGGATATGTGAACTGCAATATGCGCGGCGTGCGTTTCTACGTCATTTACTATCATGCCAATGACGGAGTGATGGGCAACCGCGATTCATTCATCGTTCCGGGTTATCCTGCCAATCCGGGCATGCTCAAGTTCGGTCTCAGCTGGACTTTCTACGATTAAACAATAGCTTTTCCTGATAACGAGATGATAAGATGGGGGTTTATAGGATGCGGTGAGGTGACCGAGAAAAAGAGCGGTCCCGCATTTGCCAAAGCCGACGGTTCGGCAATTGAGGCCGTGATGAGCCGTGACAAGGCCAAAGCCCGTTCATATGCTGAAAGGCACAACATAAAGAAATGGTATACCGATGCCATGGACCTTATTGAAGATCCCAATGTAGATGCCGTATACATAGCCACCCCACCCTCATCACATGCCACATATGCAGTCATGAGCATGAAAGCCGGCAAGCCGGTCTACATAGAGAAGCCCATGGCCCAGAGCTATGACGAGTGCATGAGGATAAACCGCATATCACGTGAGACCGGCGTCCCCTGCTTTGTAGCTTATTACCGCCGATACCTGCCCTATTTCCTCAAGGTCAAGGAACTCATACCCCAGATAGGCAAGCTCATCAACGTTCAGATCAGGTTTGCACAGCCGCCCAAGGAGTTGGATTACAACAGCACCAACCTGCCCTGGCGTGTCATCCCCGATATATCGGGAGGCGGATATTTCTATGACCTGGCCCCGCATCAGATTGATATGGTACAGGAACTGTGCGGCTGCATAATCGATGCCTACGGACTCTGCAGCAACCGCGCCGGTCTCTATCAGGCCGAGGATACCGTAAGCGCCTGTTTCAAGTTTGAGAACGGGCTGGTAGGTTCCGGTTCATGGTGTTTTGTGGCCGATGAATCCGCCAAGGAGGACCGCATAGAGCTTATAGGAGACAATGGAATGATCTGCTTCTCAATATTCACGTTCCAGCCCATCGCTCTGCATGACAGCACCGGTCGTCATGAATTTGACATACCCAATCCCGAGCATGTGCAGTTCCCGCTGGTCCAGGCTGTGGTTGACCATCTTAACGGCAAGTCCATATGCACCTGTGACGGCATAAGCGCCACCCCCACCAACTGGGTGATGGACCGTATCCTGAACAAATTCTAAAAAAGAATTCCGGCCGGTCACCAAGACCAGCCGGAATCCACCTAACTATCTCAAATTCAGAAATTCCAACCTACTGTAAACAGTACCTTGTCTGTCTTGTAGTTGTAGTTAACATCAAAATCCTCTATATATTCACCTGGGTTGAACACGCTGCTTCTTACTCCGTGTACATATGCCATGTCAAAATAGAACTGCGTTCCGTCGCTATCAGGAGCTGAGCAGTAGCCCAGTCCGCAAGTGTAGTACTTTCTCTTACCAGGACGGTCCAGCTGGAAGTCCATACGTCCGTCATTGAACTCTGTATCGGTCAGATAGACTCCGGATCTGTCATTGAACATAGGTTGTGTATAGTTGTAACCGGCACGGATTGAGAAGTTTCCTACATTCTGCTCCACACCCATCTTGAAAGTCGAGAAGTCCTGATAGTCAATTGCACCCTGGCTGTTCACCTTGGTATTGCCTATGGAGATTGATGAACGCTGGGTATAGTGCTGCTCATACTCTATTCCAAAGGCTGTCTTGCCAACGGTCAAGCCTGCACTCAGATTGATTGACCAGGGTGATGAGAACTTGTAATCAACCGAGCGCTCTTCACGCGGAGGGTTACCGTTTCCGTCCAGGAAACTCTCACCCCTGTATGCATACAAGTAATCCACATAATCAAGTCTCTGCTTGAACATGGTGGGAGTCTTTACTGCCAGACCCAGACGCAGTCCGGGAACGGGACGGAATATCATACCTACGGCCATGTTCCAACCTGAACCCTCGGCAGTATTCATCTTGTCTACGCTGGTAGTGTCAATCCATCCGGCAGTGGGAGAGAGAATACCACGGTCCTCAGGTTCAGCCTTCTCATAAGAAGGAAGGTAATCATAGTAGTCACCTTCTGACCATGTATCGGTAGAGAGGATACCTACGGTCCATCCCAGATAGAAAACGTCAGAGAAGTTATATGACAGGTTGAAATCAAAAGAGTTGACCTTGTTACGCTGATGGTCTATATACTCACGGTACCTCACGTCATTCCCGTTATCTACGTAGAACTTGTCATAATAGTCCATGTATCGGTCCATATTCTGAAGTTTACGGTAAGAGAAACCAAAGTTCAGGTAGCTGTCATCGCCTTCATTTCCGGAAAGTATGAATGATATATTGTCAAATCCTACGCCCAGGTCTGATTTTGTATTGTTTGAGTAGTACGTTACGTAACCGCTCTGGCCTCTGTGCGATGCATCATACAGCTGATCAATAGTATTTGAGGTTCCAAAGAACGATATGGACGCATTGAAATCGCTGTTACGATACGTTCCTATGCCGGCAGGGTTATGGCTGATGACCGATGCGTCACTACCCAGAGCGCTCATGGCACCACCCATACCTACATAACGCGCTGTTCCGTTAAGCTCTTCTTCATAGAGCTTGGCTGCATCGAATGATGTCTGTGCGCTGACTGCCGCAAAGCTTGACAAGGATATGAGGAGCATTGCTAATCTGTTGGTTTTCATATTATTAAGTTTTTAAGTTTTACAAATTAGGGTGTAATTATCGCTTATCATGAACTTCTTAGCTCACCGGATCATCTTCTGGATGATGCGCCCGAACTACGTGAGCTGGAGGCTCCTGAGCTTCTGGATGCTCCTGATGAGCTGGGTGCGCTGTAGCTGCGGCTGGGGCTTGAGCTCATGCTGCTTGAACTCATGCTGCTTGAACTACGGCTTGAGCTTACGCTGCTTGAGCTACGGCTTGAGCTTGCGCTGCTGGAACTGCGGCTTGAGCTGCTTGAACTGCTGGAGCTGCGTGATGAGCTTACACTGCTTGAACTGCGTGATGAGCTTACACTGCTTGAACTGCGGCTGTTACTTGAACTTACGCTGCGTGTATTTGAAGAACTGCTGTTGGCGCTGCGTGAGTTGGCAGTTGCACTCTCCCTGGTTCCGGTGCTGCGTGATGTTCCGGTGCTGCTGCCGTTATTGGCACTTGCACTGCGGCTGGGGCTGGTGCTGCTCGGACGATCATAAGTAGTACCTGACTGAGTTGATCTGGAGGCACTTGTTGCTGATCTTGAAGAGCTTGAGCGACTGTTTGTAGCAGGTGCCACATTTCTTACAGCCTGATTACCGCTTGACTGGGCAGTACTGCGTGAGTTTGTCGTAGCGCTGCGTGAATTGGTGGTTGCACTGCGTGAGTTGGCAGTACTTTCGCTGCGTGAAGCTGAGGTCGTTGTGCTGCGTGACGGTGCAGCTGTCGCACTGCGTGAAGCTGATGTCGCTGCACTGCGTGATGCTGCGGTAGTAGCGCTGCGTGATGCAGTCACGCCGTTTGAGTTGCGGCCGCCGCCACGGCTTGAGCCTCGGCTAGCAGTATAAGATGCGGTACGCTCCGATGAACGGCTCAGGTTCCTGTCCCATCCTCCGTAATTGACCCTGCGGTTGGGCACGTAGCTGGCAACCCTGCGGTCAACTGTTGAGTAAGACCTGTAGTAGTATGAACCGTAGTAATACGGGGCATGGTAATGATAGCCGTAATACCATGAATCATAATACCAGGGATCATAGTACCAAGTATCATAGTACCAGGGATCATAGTAATATGTGTGTGAGTATAACCAGTAACGGTCATCAAAGAAACGGTCCCAGTATATCACATCCCAGATAATGTCATCAACCAGCGAGAAGTACGGACGGCCGTTGTAACGGAAACGGTACAGACGGCGGGTCAGATAATAATCCTCAACTGCATCATTGTAACCCTCGGCATACGAACCGTCATCAACATCTACATATACATACTTCTCTGAATCCTTTTTCTTGTCAAGGACATAAATAGTGTCATGTATATATACAGTAGGTACGTCATCCAGTATGGATCCGTCCTCATACTGTATCTGACTGGTTCCATAAGTATAACGGCGGTTATACTCATCGGGATCACGGTCTACTATGATCTTGGGGGTGGTGGTTATGACCGGAGCCACCTGGGCAGGCTCAACATAAGCGGGCTCAACCTGAGCGGGCTCAACATAAGCCTGGTTTATATAAGAAGGTGTACGCGTCACAACCGCACTGTTGGTTGTAGACGAACTTGATGACTTTCCGCTTTTACCGGATGAGTACAAGTCGTTTCTCTGCGCACCGGCTGTCATTGTGACTGCCATCAATGCCATAAACAATACTGACTTTTTCATAACCGTATAGTTTTTGTGGTTTCTTTCCACCACAAAAATAATTCGGTTATTATACCCGGAATCCGGAAAATCCCTACTTGTTTAGGGGAAAAACCCTATTTGTTACTTCAGGCGTATGGCGTTGAAATCGGACTCAGTGCCACGGAACACATTAAAATCCGCGTATCCGTCTATTCCAGCCACACTTGCATGGTCAGTAAACTGCCATAACCGCCACGGCTTGTCCGTACCCGGACGGGCAACATAGTAGTGAGCCACCCAGAAAGGATAGCTGTCAAACTCCGCATTATAAAGATGGCGTTTGCGGAACTTGGATGATGCATATATGATAGGTTTGGCACCATAATGAGTCTCAAGTGCCTTTAGGAAAACCAGCAGCTCACGCTGCAGTTCATCCGATGAACGTCCCGAGCGTTCCACATCCACCACCGGAACAAAATCACCTTTTGCGAGTTTCACCGTATTAATATAGTTCTCAGCCTGTTTCTGAGGTGATGCCATGGGACTATAGAAATGGTATACGCCGCATACGAATCCGGCATCGCGTGCACGGCGGATGTTATCGGCATAATCAGGATCGGTGAATGAACTGCCCTCGGTAGCCTTCATGATGACGAACCTGATGGGATTCTCTACCGATGCCTGTGCAACCATATCCCAATCAATACTACCCTGGTGGTGAGAGATGTCTATTCCATAGCACAGGAATCCGGACGGCAGGCATACTCCGTACTCGCGGGTTCCGCTGCAGGGACGCAGCCTATACAGATAAGGTCTTAAGAACAGGAAATAGGCACCGGCCGATATCAACGCAATCAGAATGAACGTAACGGTCCAGTGCAGCCAATCGGGCATAATATAAGAAGAGGGCTTCCGTCCTTTCTTTCTGGGAACGGGAACCCTTTTCTTCTTTTTGCCTTTAGCCTTTGGCATATCGATTGCAAAAAGCACACAAAGGGGAAGGTTCAGCTCGACGAAGTCACTGCCCCCTTTGTGTGCTTTTATTACTTGTGCTCCAGCTGGAGAGTCTTGGTAGGCTGGTCGCAGACCTCGGTGGGACCGAAGTACTGGATAGGACCGGGATATACAAAGCAGGTCTCGCGGGCCCACTCGTCACGATGCTTTGCGAACTCCTTGAAGGGAGCACCGTCCAGCTCAACAAGAGCCTTGCGGATAACGGGCTTCATCTCACCGTTACGCTTCTCCATGTTCATCATCATGGTGATAGGAATACCACCGGCAATCCACTGGTCAGCAGGAGCTACAGTGTTCTTGATTGATGACATGTAACCGGTCTTGCCGGCAGCGATCAGCATTGATGCGTTGTAACCAAGGCTGTAGCAGTAGTCAGCGTCAAAGTTTGACGGAGCGGCGCAACGGCCCTCGTAACCGCAGAAGTGGTGCTGGGTTGAGTACTTACCCTGATACTTGCCCTCCTTCTTCCATGCAGCAAGCTTGGCGCCTACCATATCAGCAAGGAGCTGCTCAGTCTCGATGAGTGATACCTGTACGTTTCCGTGCGGGTCACGCTCCAGAGCAAGCTGACGGCTTACGCTCTCAGGCAGGCTCTTGAAAATAGCGGCGTTGGCAGCAGAAAGCTTACCAACAATGTACTGGATCTTCTGGTCAGCGGCAACGGTATCGAACTCAGCCTGGTTGGCAGCAAGTACGTCGTTGAGCTCAGCGATAAGCTTCTTGATGGCGGGAATGAACTCGATCAGGCCCTCGGGAACCAGAACGGTACCGAAGTTGAGGCCACGGGCAGCGCGGTCAGCAACAACCTGAGCGATATAAGTTACAATGTCATCCAGAGTCTGGTTCTTGGCCTCAACCTCCTCACCGATAAGAGTGATGTTAGGCTGAGTCTGCAGAGCGCACTCCAGAGTAACATGGCTGGCTGAACGTCCCATCAGCTTGATGAAATGCCAGTACTTGCGTGCAGAGTTGCAGTCACGCTCAATGTTACCGATAATCTCTGAGTAAACCTTTGTAGCGGTATCGAAACCGAATGAGGTCTCTATCTCTGAGTTCTTGAGGTCACCGTCGATGGTCTTGGGGCAACCGATAACCTGAACACCTGCGCCGATAGCCTTGTAGTACTCGGCCAGAACGCATGCGTTGGTGTTTGAATCATCACCACCGATGATTACAAGAGCCTTGATATCCAGCTCCTTGAGGATCTCCAGACCCTTGTCGAACTGGTCTTTCTTCTCCAGCTTGGTACGGCCTGAACCGATGATATCAAAGCCGCCGGTGTTGCGGTACTCGTCGATGATATCGGCTGTGAGCTCCATATAGTTGTGGTCAACCAGACCGCCGGGGCCAAGGATGAAACCGTAGAGCTTGTTGGCGGGGTTGAGTTTCTTGAGACCGTCAAACAGACCTGCTATGACATTGTGTCCGCCGGGAGCCTGACCACCAGACAGGATAACACCTGCATTCAGGGTCTTGTTGGCAACAGAACCCTCAGTGGGCTCAAACTTAAGATACGGCATGCCGTATGTGTTGGGGAAGAGCTTCTTAACCTCCTCCTGATCGGCAACTGACTGTGTGGGAGCACCCTCTACAGTCTTCAAAGCACCGCGAAGAGCCTTGGGAAGTTTGGGCTGGTAAGCGGCGCGTGCAATCTGTAATGCGCTTTTTGTACTCATCTTGAGAGATATATGTTTATTAATGATACTTTATACTAAAGTAAAGGTTGCGCAAATTTCGTCAAAAATGCGCAACCTCACAAACCTAAAGCTTAAATACTTTGTAAAAAAGCCTTATTGTACCGTATAAATCAGAATCGATATACCAGCGATGCATTCAGGTCTATCGGGAGACCGGGGCCAAGGAACCACTCCCACATACTGTGATTCTCATTATCGACAGAGCTGTAAACGTACTTGTAGATGCTGTTTATATCAAAACCCCACTGGGAGTTCTTGCCGAACCACCACTGCACGCCAAGGCCCAGACCAGCTCCTACGGCATACTTGAAGTCACTCTTTTCATTTCCGGCATCTTTCCATTCGCTCCATATCCATTCCGGCTGACTATAGGACTGGCCTGCTGCCTCAGCCGCCTGACGGGCCTGCTTGATTGCATCGCTCTGTCTGCGCTGCTCCTCAAGGGAGTACTCTCCGCAACTTATGTCAAAAGACTCACGGAACAGTCCGAATCCTATCTTGGAGAGTGCATAGATACCTCTGTCGGGCTTGCTTCCAAGATAGAAACGGCCCTGGGGACCCACCATGACGCCTGTGTAGCGGCGGTCCCATCTCACCTCATGAGTCTCACCGTTCATCTGGATCTCACCGTACATACGTCCGGGTGAGTTGGCCCAGTTGACATCATATTTGTCACCGTAAACGACAACTGTCTTGGGAGCAGTCTCCTGGCTCTCAAACTGAGTGGAGAAATGGCTTCGGTTTATAAGATATGTGTGTACGAATGCGCCGAACTTGAATCTGGAGTCTGTCATGTACTCCCACTCCACCTGTGGACATAGAATAGCCGATGAAGCCAGATCCAACTTCATACTGTTCCTGTACTTGTCAAAACCCTCCGTACGGACAGGTTTGATTGCCTGGACGGCACCTGCTGCAAGAGCTGCCAGAACTATTGTAAGAACTGTTTTTTTCATGCCTATAAGTATTATTCACCCCGCTAAGGTATGCATTTGAGTTTGAATTCACAAATTTTAATTACCTTTGCACGACTTTTTTACCAAACCACATCTAAGGACAGAATGCATTACTGTTTTATTATCAACAATGAGCCCAGCAAGGCAGGAAATGCCGATAAGATCCAGGCTCAGATTGACAAGATCGACACACCGCTTGATTATCAGATCTACAAGACAACCGCACAAAAGACCGCAACAGAGTTTGTAAAGGAGTATTGTGCAGAGAATCCCGACAAGGAGACATGCTTTGTGGCATGCGGCGGAGACGGTACCATCAACGAGGTGGCATCGGGCATGGTCGGAGCGCAGAACAAGCATCTTGCAGTTCTGGCCTACGGAAGCGGAAACGATTTCATAAAGTATTATGAGGGTAAGGATTTTCTCAGCGTTGAGAATCTGGTAAACGGTACCGCACACAAGATTGACATCCTTAAGGTCAACAATGACTATTCAATAAACGTCTGCAACTTCGGATTCGACTCCGTAGTGGCATCGACCGCAAACAAACTGAGCCGCATGGGCAACAAGAACCCCTACCGCTGGGGTATCGTAAAGGCCATTTTCTGCGGCCGATTCAACCGCATTCAGGTTAAGGCCGATGGTGAGGATCTCAACCCCGGCAAGCGCATGCTGCTGTGCACGCTCGGCAACAACAACCACGTGGGCGGCGAGTTCTTCTGCTCACCCCGCGCCAAGAATGACGACGGTCTGATTGAGGTATGCTACTGCAAGACCACCACTCTGATGGGTTTCCTGGGTATGCTCAAGGTCTATACTCTGGGTAACCATCTGGATGACCCCAAGGTGAGCAAGCACTTCATCTACCGCCAGTCCAAGACCGTAGATGTACACTCCGACAAGCAGATAGAACTCTGTCTGGACGGTGAGATGCTGGCCGGTAACGATTTCCACATTGAAATTATACCCAACGCCATCAGTTTCATAATTCCAAATTAATGCTTATCTTCGCGTAAACATTAAAACGCACAACTATGGCAAGTCGCAGACAACTCAAGAAAGACATCAGTTATGTAATCGGTGACATATTCACCGAGTGTCTGGTATACAAGGAGTTGGTTCCCGGAACCAACAAGGATGAGGCAGAGAAGATAATCGTTGACCTGCTCAGGATAGACAACGAATTCATCACCCGCATCAACCACACCGAGCCGGGTAACGCCAAGCAGTACTACAAAGCTCTCATCAAGGACTTCCAGGCCAATATATCAAGTGTAATTGACCGGCTTGTCAAGCTCAAGGAGACCAAGGAAACCAAGAAGAAAAAGGGTTGATTCCCCGTTTCTGAACCCCTGACATGTTCCGGCGCGCTAGAGTAATCATGGCGGCGCTGTCCGTCATATTGTCCGTCAGTCTACAAGCACAGACGGACAATGCTACTATACGCGCACGCGTAAAGGATCATTTTGAAAAGTACCAGGGAGAGTTTGACCTCAAGACCCTTAAGGTTGAGCGTACAGACATAAGCCGTAACGGCCGCCGCCTGGACATCTACCTGAACCAGAATTTCAGTTACCAGCTGTTCCGTCACGAACTGGTGGATTCCATCTATAAGGACCTCAGGAGTGACCTCCCTTCAGATATCCGCCGATACAGCATAGGCATCTACACCGGCGGCAAGACAATTGAGAGACTTATTCCCAACTGGGCAAGGCATACCATCAGCCAGAAAAACCTCTGGAACGAGACTTTCTATGACGGCAAGCCATGGGTTGAGAACGAGAGCCGCATCTACACCCCCAGGAAAGGTCTTGCCAACATTCATATGGCGGTAACCCCCAGCCACGGTCTCTATTATGACAATGAGGACAGCCTGTGGGAGTGGCAACGCCCGCCGCTGTACTGCACCCGAGAGGACCTGCTCACCCAGTCATTCGCCTACCCCTACCTGATTCCCATGCTTGAGAACGCCGGAGCCGTTGTCTACACCGCCCGTGAGCGTGACTGGCAGGTGAACGGCGTAATCGTAAAAAACGGCAGGGACGGCTACCGTGAAGACGGCGTATGGTCAGAATGCATAACCGGCGGATTTTCAGCCGATTCCGTTCGCATACTCCCCGACTCCATCCCGGTCATTACCCGCAGGGCCCAAACTGGAAACGGTCCCGGAATACCCATGTCCACGGCATTCTGGATTCCCGATATCCCCGAGGATGGAGATTATGCCGTCTACGTAACCTACCAGACTGACTCCACAAGCATTGATGATGCCCGATATATAGTATTCCATACCGGAGGCTCCACCACGTTCCGCGTAAACCAGCAAATGGGAGGCGGCACATGGGTCTATCTGGGCACTTTCCATTTCAGGAAAGGTCAGAGCCCTCAGGGCATGGTGAGCCTTGACAACAGCAGCCAGATGCACGGCACAGTCAATGCCGATGCCGTAAGGTTTGGCGGCGGTACTACCACAGAGATACGTGAAGGCCTGGAACTCACCGCCCCGCGTTACAATATGGGTGCCCGATACTACACCAGGTTTGCCGGTGCGCCGGACAGCATATTCAGCAAATATGACGGCACCGATGATTACCGTGAGGATATCTGGACACGCCCCTACATGGCCAACTGGTTATCGGGCGGATCAATTTTCAATAAGGCCAATCCCGGACTGGGAGTGCCCCTGGAACTCTATTTTGCGCTCCATACCGATGCTGGTTACACATACGGAGATACCATTTACGGTTCTCTGGGTATCTGTACCACGGATTTTGCGGACGGTCTGCTGGGCGAAGGACATACCCGCGACGTGAGCCGTGACCTTACTGACATGGTTCTTACCGGTCTGCGCGCAGACCTGGAGCCTGCCATAGGACGTAAGTGGATCCACCGCGGAATATGGGACAAGAACTACTGCGAGAGCCGAGAGCCGCAGATACTATCCATGCTGCTGGAGCTGCTGTCACATCAGAATTTCCGTGACGTAAGCCTGGCGCTCAATCCCAATTTCAGGTTTACGGCTTCACGCTCCATTTACAAGTCACTGCTCAGGTACGTGAATTTCATGCATGACCGCAGTTATGTGGTCCAGCCGCTGCCGGTTGACCATTTCAGCATCAGCATGTACGGCAGGAACGCATTCACCCTGTCATGGCGTGCCGTTACCGATACGCTCGAGCCCACCGCCGTACCGGGAGGATACATAGTCTATACCGCAGTTGATGACAACGGATTTGACGGCGGCACATTTACACGTGACAACATATTCCGGTTTGTTCCGGAGCAGGACCATATGTACCGTTTCCGCGTGACAGCCGTCAATGAGGGCGGTGAGAGCATGCCGTCAGAGACGCTGGCCGGTTATATCGCCTCCCAGAGTGAAGGCACCGCGCTCATAGTAAACGGATTCCAGCGCCTGAGCGGCCCCGAGGCCATTCAGACAGACAGCACGCAAGGTTTTGACATGTTGTCCGATCCGGGCGTCCAATACATGTACTCCCCCATCTACAGCGGATACCAGCAGATATTCGCACTGGACTCTATAGACTCTGAGGAGGAGGTTTCATTGGGTATGGGAGACGAGACTCTGAACGGAGCGCTTCTGGCCGGCAACACATTCAACTACCCTGAGGTTCACGGACGCAGCATTGCTGCAGCCGGATGGTCATTCGTATCATGCAGCCGTGAAGCCGTCCAGGACGGAATCATAAACCTATCGGACTACAAGGTGGTGGACCTGATCCTGGGTCTGCAGAAACGCTCTGCACAAGACACCATCTGCCATAAGGACTACTCCACATTCCCGCCCGTACTGCAACGCAAGATAAAGGATTACCTTAACCGTGGCGGAGCCCTGATGTGCAGCGGTTCATATGTAGGTGCCGATATGATATCGGACCTCAGTGACGAGCAGTTTGCCGCCCAGGTCCTGCATTACCGTTGGGAGGGACCGCTACCCAAGCGCACTGCCAACCAGATAAAGGGAATGAGAAGCAGAGCCACCATAAGACGCACCTCAAGTTTTGAGGGTTACGGTCTGGTCAAGCCCGATGTGCTCTCTCCGGTAGGTTCTGCAACCACCCAATTCAAATACACGGACACCGGTCTCACCGCAGGTGTGGGATACAGGGACCGCTCATGCGCCACACTTGTAATGGGATTCCCGCTGGAGAGCGTGGAGCAACCTAAAGAGCGTGACCGCATAATGAAATCAGCTTTAAAATATTTGACTGACAAATAAAACGAACAGTTATGTACAACATTCAGGCAAATGAATCCGGAACACGCAGCATCAACGTGTCCGATGAGAATCTGGCAACCATCCGCCGTTATTCACTTTTGCAGTATCTGGTAGACAGCAACGGTATCATTACCGAGCAGTCACTTGATAAGCTCAAACTCACGGTACGTTCACTGCTCACCACCCCGCAGGGATCAGACAAGGAACTGCTTGACCTCTGCATTGACGTGATTTATCACCGCGACATGAAGGCACTGGGACTCAAGAACCTGATTGCCCTCTTTGAGAAGTGGAACTCTGAGAACCCCGAGCCCGCACCCGCAGAGTAACCATGCCTCAGTGGCTGCCTACAACCAAAAAGGAGTGTGAGCGTCTGGGCTGGGACCAGCTGGACGTGATACTCTTTAGCGGCGACGCCTACGTGGACCATCCATCGTTCGGCAGCGCCGTGATAGGTCGTGTGCTTGAGTCACACGGCTACAAGGTTGCCATAATCCCGCAGCCCAACTGGCAGGATGACCTGCGCGATTTCAAGAAACTGGGGGCTCCGCGCCTATTCTTCGGCGTATCGGCCGGAGCCATGGACTCCATGGTAAACCGATACACTGCCGGCAAGCGCCTGCGCTCCGAGGATGCCTACACCCCCGACGGCCGCCACACCGGACGCCCCGAGTACCCCTCCATAGTCTACACCAAGGCACTCAAGAAACTCTTCCCTGATGTACCTGTGGTACTGGGAGGCATTGAGGCTTCACTGCGCCGTTTCACCCACTATGACTATTGGCAGGACAAGCTTCTGCCCAATATCCTGGAACTGAGCGGTGCCGATTACCTGACCTACGGCATGGGCGAGAAGGTGACCATTGCCCTGGCCGATGCATTCAGCGAGGGCCGCATAGAGGATATCAAGTCCATTCCTCAGGTGGCGTTCCTGAGTGAGGAGGTTCCCGGTGGCATAACTGACCAGGACAAGGTGCTGGCATCACATGAGCAGTGTCTTGCCGACAAGCGCAGCCAGGCCGCCAATTTCCGCATCATTGAGGAGGAGTCAAACATGATACTGGCCCACCGTATCATACAGCCCACAGGCAACCGGTACGTTGTGGTCAACCCACCCTATCCGCCGCTTACCACACAGGAGCTGGATGCCGTATATGACCTGCCCTACACCCGTCTGCCCCATCCGCGTTACAACGGCAAGCGCATCCCGGCATATGAGATGATACGCCACTCGGTAACCATACACCGCGGCTGTTACGGCGGCTGCTCGTTCTGCACCATATCGGCCCACCAGGGCAAGCAGATAGTGAGCCGCAGCAAGGAGAGTATCCTCAAGGAGCTGCGCAAGATTACTGAGATGGAGGATTTCAAAGGGTACATATCGGACCTGGGAGGCCCGTCGGCCAACATGTACGGCACAGGCGGCCGCAACAAGGAGCTCTGCGCCAAGTGCAAACGCCCCACATGCCTCACGCCCAAGGTCTGCCCCAACCTGGGCACTGACCTGACCGCCCTTACCGCACTCTACAAGGCTGCCGATAAGGTCCCCGGCATAAAGAAGACCTGCATAGGCAGCGGTATCCGTTATGACATCCTGCAGTACCGCGACCCTGATGTCAAGGCCGATAAGTCCCATCTGGAGTATGCCCGTGAACTCATAAGCCGCCATGTGAGCGGACGCCTCAAAGTGGCACCTGAGCACACATCGGACTCAGTTCTGGCACTCATGCGCAAGCCGTCATTCATGCAGTTTGAGCAGTTCAAGAAAACTTTTGACAAAGTGAACCAGGAGTGCGGTCTGCGTCAGCAGCTTATCCCCTACTTTATAAGCAGCCACCCCGGCTGCACCGAGGAGGATATGGCACAGCTGGCCATAATCACCAAACGCCTCAATTTCAAGCTGGAGCAGATTCAGGATTTCACGCCCACTCCCATGACGCTGAGTACCGAGATATTCTACACCGGCATCAACCCCTACACCATGCAGCCTGTCTATACGGCACGCACGGAGCGTGACAAGCAGGCACAGCGTCAGTTCTTTTTCTGGTATGACCCGGCACAGCGTCACCGCCTCATTTCCGAGCTGCGCCGCATAGGACGCCCCGACCTCATCTCAAAGCTATTCTGAAAAAAGTACTCATTGCCCTTTTTAACTTTCAGGGTTGCCTCTTATATTCTTTACGACAACCCCGAAAGGTAAACAATTTACAAAATAAGGACAATGAAAAAGATTATGATGGCTGCAGCTCTGATCGCAGCAGTATGCGTTTCAGCAAACGCCAAGAAGAAAGAGGTTAAAGAGGTTCTGTTCGGTGTAAAATCCGGCGTTATTACCGTATCATCAGATATGGGCGATATGCCCGATTTCTCTGCTATGGGAGGTGGCGGTCTGGCCGCATTCGGTGACAGCACATTCCTCAACATGATGAACAACTTCAACTCCGGTGATATGAGAGAGCAGATCTATTTTGACGACTACGGAAAGAAAACTGCCAGAATAAGCGTATACGGAGAGAACATCACACGTACTATATCAATAGGTGACTCCACATACACCATCAACGAGAAGGAGAATACCGCAACCGTAATGCCCATATTCGGCGGCGGACGTAGCGGCCGTGGCGGCGGATTCGGTGGTTTCAGCATGGGCGGTGCCCAGATAGGACAGCTTGGTCAGATTGACTGGATGAACCTGGACAAGAAGACCATTCGCCGTAACAAGATCAAGGAGCTGGGTGAGGAGCAGGTTGCAGGCGTTACCTGCAAGAAGTACTCAATGAGCCCCAGCAACCAGATGGGATTCAGCCAGAACATCACAGTTTGCGTATATGAGGGAATTCCTCTGTCAACCGTAACTGAGAGTGACTGGGCAACCACAAGCCAGACTGCAGTAAGTTTCTCTGCCGAGGATGTTGAGCCTGACTTCTTTGTACTCCCCAAGGGCTGCAAGGTAAGTGAGATGAACATGGGCGGTTTCGGAGGCGGCGACTTCATGATGATGGGCGGCGACTTCGGCGGCGGATTCGGTGGCGGATTCGGCGGCGGTGGATTCGGCGGCGGTTTCGGCGGATTCTAAAAAAAGATAACCATTTACCTACCAATTCATACTTGAGAGAAAGACAGGGCGACCGTTGGGCCGCCCTGTCATTTTATATACTGTTGTCAGCAGAGTACTACTTGACAAGTATCTTCTCTGCAACAACGGTTCCGTCACTCAGGGTAATCCTGCGAATTACCACCTCACCGGCCTTAGGAGCGGTTATCTGTATACCGCCCAGGCTGAAGTACTGTACATCTGTCTCCTCATCTGATGCATCGGCAAATGTTATCAGACCTGCCAGTTTTGCCTCCTGGTCAGAAACAGCCTTTGCGTAATCGTATGCAGCATCGGCTCCGCGCAGACGCAGTACAAAGTATCTGAAGTCAACCTCACTGCTACTGCTGCCCGATGTCTGGGCTGCTGTCACCTCAAGAGAGTCGTCAACCATGACTGAGTCTATACCTACCTCCTTATAACCGTTCAGCTTGCTCAGCGTGATGGTTACATCGGCAGAATCAGACTTGGCTGCAAAGGTTACGTTAGATGTGTTGTTGTGGACATATGCTCCTATCCAGTATAATGCGTGGGGGAGTTCTGCAATCTGTGTAGACAGAGTACCCTTACTTGATGAGCCGCATCTTACACCTCCTGCAAATACATGACCCTCGGCCTCCCAATCAATATTGGTCACATCAATCCTGGACTTGGTAGGATACCAGGTTCCGCTTGAATAGGTAAGAGTCCAATCCGGGAATGCGGTTGTATTGGTACCTCTCTTGATTCTCCACTTTCCGCTGCTGTTCTGCTCCATATCCCTGTCAACCAGTGCCTCGTTATAGAGGTAATAGTTAGGCATAAGAGCACTTACGTCAAGATTATCCAGGAGTTTGAGGTCATCTTCATCGGCCTCCTGATATATCTTGAGTATCTCAAGTATAGCTGCGGTACGGAGAATGGTCTCAAGATCATCATCCTTAGCCAGCAGTGAATATACCTTATCCTTTACTCCGGCCTTGTCTCCGCCAAAGTCATAACCCAGTGTATCGGCCAGGGCAAACAGCTCTTTAGCCTGTCTGGTGTAGGCATCAACAGCATCTACCTTGAATACGTAGGTGTTGATTGATTCGCACAGACGGTCATATTGAGCCTGATACTCATCATCGGCCGTTCCAATCTGGTCAAACCTGCTGGACTCACCGTATACGTTCTCCAGTTCACCGAACTCCGGATAATCCCTGTGGGCATCCTTGGCAACTGTCAGTTCCTTGGCAGTCTCAAGTTTCTCAGCATACTTGTCCATCAACTCCAGACGGGCGTCAAGAGCAGCCATTGCATCCTTATATGCCTGAATGGCAGCGTTGATCTCATCATTGGTATTCTCAGGGCACTCAAAGTCAAAGTTACCATCAAACATATTTGAAAGAGCAATGTATGCAGCCAGATTCACCATACCAAGAGTATCGTGCTCAAACTCTGACAATTTAGCGTCAACATCATCCTCTGTACTGTAGAACAGGTCAACTACACTTATACGCTCACTCATCTGAGCCATACAATCATTCACATGAGCTACCACTGAGTCATATTTGCTGGGATAATTACCCTTGTAGGCATTACCCTCCTCAATTACGGTTGACAATGCATTATAGGCATCACCCTGATACTCATCTGCAACTGCCGCATCAAGCATACCTGTAGCCGCTGCAACTGCATCGCAAAGTTTCTTTACATACGGGGTTGAGAGATTGGCCTCACCCATGCTGCTGATAAAGAAGTTGCCGATGAACACACCGTAGTCATCGCCGGCAGTGATTCTCCACTCAAACATGTAGTCTCCGGCGCTGGGTACCAGGAATGTGTACTCAAATGTCTCGACATCATCGGGCCATTTTCCGGTATTGACATCCTTTACACTCTTCTTGGCAACCTTAACCTGCGGATCTATAGCGCCAAGCAGGGTTTTCTCCAGTTTCTCAAGTACGGCAAATCCCTTATCATCACCGTCTTCCAGATCACTGTTGGGCTTAGGATAGAAATAGAGTTCTGCAGGATATCCCACTCTATCCCATGCCGCAGCCTTGAACTTAATGGAGTAACCTCCGGCCTTGGTAAAGTTAATGATGGTGTAGATATTACCTGTAGGACCTTCCTGATCACTCTTGGTAACCAGATAATAACCGCAGTTATCCATATCCATAGCATCATAATCCAACGCATACAGACGTATCTTGGCGGATCCGGCCTTGGTTCCATCACCCTTCTTGAACTCTGTATCGGCATCATGTACATAGGTACTTGTAGGATTGGCACCCTTCAACTCACCCTTGGTGATTTCACTCAGCCAGTCGGAGATGAAATAGGGCACACTCTCATTGACGGTTGTACTGAAATCTCCAAAATGGTAGTTCAAGGTGACGTTCTTGCCGTAATCGGTACCTGAGGCCTTAAGATTCAGGAACTCAAACGTGTAGTCACCCACCAGGTCTCCGTTAGTTGTAATGTCACTCTCGGAACGGGCGAACGTAGCAGTGGTAGCCGTAGCATCCTTTACTTTCCAGATCTCCTTGAAACCGGCCTTGGTTACGCGAAGGAATGCATATTCCGACAGTTCACCCTTGTCATCATAGAGAATGAGTCGTGACATGCCCACGGTTATCTCATTAATGCTGTTAAGACCGAATGAACCGTTCTCATAGGGATATGATACCATAACGGGCGGCAGCTGGGTTACCGGGGTAATCTTATTGCCGTTCTTATCTTTAGCTATATACGGGTTGGGAGTAGACAACTCATTGGTAAAGTCATGAACCTTCTTACCAGCATTCACCCATACGGTATCAAGAGGCATAGGATAGGTCTTGCCTGTATATTTAAGGCACAGCTTGTCATCGTCAACCGGATTGGTAAAGCTTACAAGTACTGAATCATAGACAGAGAAAGGATTCATGTAATAACGGCCATCATAATACGTATCCTTGGACCACATGTACATGTAACCGTCATCATGATACTCGGCCGACTCTATCTCAATATTGACCCACTCATCTCTCTTGGACATATAACCATATACAGAGAAGTATTCACCCGGCAGCTCCATGGCAGCAATTCCGGTCTCGGCATATGCAGCCTGAGCCAGAGCCTTGAGATTGGTCTCATATCCAAAATCCACACGGATCATATTACCCTCATGCTCTACACCTCCAATCCATGATTTTGTAAGTGACAGGTTATCGATAGAGTACTCTACGCTGTCAGTAGCAAATGCCAGACGTACAAAATACTTGTCAGGCTGTTTTACGTAATTGAGGTATTCACCCGGATTGAGGGTCTTGTTCCAGGCGGCAAGCTGATCGTCGGTAGGACGCCATGTCCAGTCATCGGCCCAGCTGTAACCGTTGTAGAATGTGTAGCCGTCAGCAACTGAGTCATTCAGATAATAGGTCATGAATGTGATCTTCTGCCATTCATTGGTAAGACCGCTCTTCTCATACTCATATGCGGTACCGCTTGTGATACCCATTGAGAATGCCTCACGCTGATGATGATATCCGCGCATCACATCGGCATAGAACAACGGAGAGTTTCCTGCCAGTTTCTTGGCCTTTACGTACAGTGTGAGACGGTATGAGGTCTCATCCTCAATATCAAAACCTCTCACAAAAAGGTTACGGCGGTACTTGGCGGTATTCTTGCTGCTACCTCCGTTGGCAGTTGTAGTGTACTTGAAGAAATACTCACCACCATCCTCGCCGTATTTATCAAATGCAGCGACACGACTGATATCATCTCCGTCACTGACTATGGTTGAATAGTCATCTGCATAGAGTTCCACGCCGTTAAGCATGGGAATGATGGAGTCTGTCCTGACTGCAAAGATATTCCAGTCTTCAGATCCGTCGTAGATATCTACCTTACTTACAGTGCTTGTGCCAATCTTTGAATAATAGGCAATCTCACGAATAGTGTCAACGGGAGTGTTGCACCACTCCTTCCATGCTGAATCAGCCGAAATAGTCTGATCCTTGGGCTCAAAGGTCTGTCTGAATATGACCATGGGGTCACCGGGATAACGGACAGGCTTAGCCACCTGTGCGAAAGACTGTGTACATGTACACAATCCGCAAACTAAAAGAAACAAGTAACTCCTAATTCTCATATAAATATCATTTAGGTTAATGAAGATTCAGTTTATCACTGATTATCAAATAAGTCCTTTTCTCAAAATTATTGCATCTCCATAAGAAAACCAAAAATATATTAATTATTTGAGCTAAAATTAACATTTCTTAATAGAAACAACAATGGCCGGCCGGATAAAATACCGGTCGGCCATTGCAGGACAAAAAGAGTGTTTTTCTATTCCAGTCTGAATCTTGTCTTTGATGATATCCTGTCCGATGAGGTACCTATCAACGCCTCAAACATACCGGGTTCTGCCACCCAGTCCTGAACGGTATCATCATAGAAACTCAAGGCGTCACGTCCTATGGTTATTGAGACATCCTTTGTCTCACCGGGCTCCAGATAGACTTTCTCAAAGCCCTTGAGTTCCTTTACGGGACGCGGAAGTGATGATTTCAGGTCACTGATATAGAGCTGGACAACCTCAGAACCGGCTGTCTTACCGGTATTGGTAACGCTCACGGTAAATGTGATTTCATCATCGGCCGTCATTGATTCACGGTCACTTCTTACCTTGCCCAAACCGAATGTGGTATAACTCAAGCCGTGTCCGAACGCGAACAGAGGTTTGGCACTCTTTTCACGGTCAGTCCAGCGGTATCCTACATATATATCCTCCTTGTATTCCTCATCAATAATGCCCTCACCTTCACGCCAGGTTCCGGGATATGTACCAAGAGCGTGGGCTCCGCAATCCTCAAGTCTGGAGTACCATGTAAACGGAAGCTTTCCTGACGGGTTAACCTGTCCGGTAAGTACCGATGCAATGGCTGTTCCGGACTCGGATCCTATGAACCAGCCCTGTACCACTGCGGGCACCTTGATGAGCCATGGCATGGTGACGGCGTTTCCGGATATATTCACGAACACGAATCTGGGATTAGCAGCAACAAGAGCCTCAATAAGTTCGTTCTGTCCGTAGGGCAGGTCCATGTTCTTGCGGTCATGACCTTCACAATCCTGATAGTCACTCTTGTTGAGTCCGCCGAACATTATTACGCAGTCTGCCTGACGGGCCTTCTCTACAGCCTCGGCCATGAGTTCTGATGCCGGACGGATATCATAGAGACTGCGCCCCACAGTTACGCCGTTGTAACTCTGAACGGTATCTCCCACATAACCGCGGGCAAAATCAATCTCTATATCGGGATTGATGCTGCGTGCCACTGATTTGAATCCGTCAAGCGGCAGTATCTCTCTCTGAACCTTGAGTGATGACGAGCCTCCTCCCACAGTCATCATCTTGACTGCGTTCTCTCCTACAATCAGGATACGCTTCATGCTCTTTACATCTACCGGCAGTAAGGCGCTTTTGGCGCTCTTACCCTTTGACGGGTCAGCCGCAGCATCATTCTTGAGCAGGACTATTCCCTGACGGGCTATCTCGCGTGCAGCCTCATAGTGACTCTCCGAGCAGAGGAAACCTATCTGACGGTCACCTCTCATGGTGGTGCGGTAGAATGTACGCAGAATGCGGCGTACTTTCTCATCAAGTTCAGCGGTGCTGTACACGCCGCGCTGTATCAGTCGCTTGTAAGGCAACGCCATATAGTAGCGGTCATAGGCGTTGGTTGCTCCCATAACCAGACCGTCCGTCCATGAACCCATCTCCAGGTCCAGTCCGTTCCTTACAGCCTCATCGGTATCATGACATCCTCCCCAGTCCGATACCACTATGCCGTCAAACTTCCAGTCCTCCTTGAGAATCTTGTTGAGCAGTGTCACATTGTGGCAGTTGTGCTGGTTCTGATAAAGGTTATAGGCACCCATGATACCCCAGGCCTTACCCTCGGTAATGGCAGCCTTGAAGGCCGGCAGATATATCTCATGCAGAGCCCTGTCACTTACTATGACATTCACCTGATGACGGTACTCCTCATCATTGTTAAGGGCATAATGCTTAACGCAGGCTGCCACACCCTTTGATTGGAGTCCTTGTATATAAGGTACTACCATGCGTGAAGCCAGCAGTGGGTCCTCACCCATGTACTCAAAGTTGCGTCCGCCCAGAGGTGTGCGGTAGATATTGACTCCGGGGCCCAGAATCATGCTCTTGCCGCGGTAAAGCGCCTCCTCGCCAAGTGACTCGCCGTACAGGCGGGCCATCTGCGGATTCCAGGTGGCAGCCAGGCAGGTAAGAGCCGGGAAAGCCACACATGAGTCATTGGTCTGTCCGGCCTGCTCCCACTCGTCCCAAAGCACATCGGGACGTACGCCGTGAGGGCCGTCATCGGTCCAGAAATCCGGAAATCCAAGACGTTTTATGCCCGGACTTGAGAACTTGGACTGTGCATGAATGACAGCAATCTTCTCATCCAGGGTCATTCTGGATAGAGCATCCTCAATACGCTGCTCTACAGGTTTGCTTTCATCCAGATATACCGGAAGCTGAGCCTTGGATGAGGCTGTTACAAGCAGCAGACCGGTCAAAAATGTTATCTTACGTATCATAAACAGGTTTTATTTCTGAAAGACTCTTACATAATCCACCTCCATGGTGATGGGGAGTGCAGTCTCGTCTACACCTTGCATTCCGCCCCAGTCTCCGCCCCACGCAAGATTGAATATCACGTAGAACGGATAATGGAAAGGCCACTGGTTGTGACCGGAACCAAGAGCTGACTTGGTGACATTGAGCTGTACCTGACCGTCCACATAGGTGGTGATCTCATCGGCAGTCCAAAGGAGGGCATATGTATGGAATTCACCCTCGGCCTTGCTGATGGTCATGGCATGAGTCTTCTGTGTGTTCTTGGTGTGATTGTAATCCTGGGTATGGATGGATGATGACACCTCATTGGGTACCACGCCCACCTCCTCCATTATATCTATCTCGCCGCACATGGGCCACGGGTTGGTGCTCCAGTCATTGCCTACAGGCATCATCCAGAATGCAGGCCATGTGCCTTTTCCGGCGGGCAGTTTGATTCTGGCCTCTATGTAGCCGTACTGCCAGCCCTCATTGACATGAGCGTAAACCCTGCCGGAATAGATGTTTCCGTTCTCCTTGAAGCAGTGGATGCGTAGGGTTCCGTCCTTTATCTCAGTAACAAGTTTGCCTTCAGGTGATACATGATTGACATAATTCTGGAGTTCATTGTTTACCCATCCCTTACGCTGTACCTCATGTTTCCAGTCATTGGAATTGAGTTCAGATCCGCTGTCAAACTCGTCATGCCATACCAGGTCATAGCCCTCCGGAGCATAATATGCCGGACTCTCGGCAGCAGTCTGAATGACATTGATTCTCTTTCTGGCTACTCCTGACATGATGGTCACGCTGCCGCTACGCTCTTTAACCGTAGGGTTGGGAGCTACCTTTATCTGCAGTGAACCGGCGGTAACCGAACCGTTCAGGATCTCAGGAGTGATGAAATCACCGTCGGCATATACGCCCCATTCCCTTGCGGTCGATGTTACGGCAATGGTGAATTCACCACCGTCGGCGGTAGCCTCGACAGACTCCTGTGATACGGTTATTACAGGCTTGGATGATGAAGTTACGTCATCATCGCCCCCGCTGCAGCCCATGAGGGCCGCAGTGAGAGTGAAGATAAAACCTAAAAGCATATTCCTTTTCATTTACTGTACCTCTTCAAAGTATATCTGACTGATCTTTACGGTTGTATTCTCCGGACTTCCTCCAAAGTCAAAGAACATACGGATTGCCGATGCGTCATTGCCGTCCTTGAAAGTAAGACCGGTCTTCTTAAGAATAAACGGCTCATCAGCGCTCAGATTGTTACGCTCCATGAAAAGATAGTTGTCATCGCCGGAATCTGTCAGTTTGAATGTGACATTGGGGCAATCGGTATCGGCCTCAATGACCAGATAGAAATTGTAGCTCTTGCTTGCGCTTCCGGTAAGTCTGGTGTCTATATGGAACTGGCTCTGCCACTGGATAGCGCCGTTGCCCTGAGGCAGTACAAGCGTGTACTCACCGTTATTATGGGTAACCTCATTATACTCTATGGGAGTCCATGAGTCAGTGTTTGCAAAATGGTAGCCATACTGCTCAAGTGCAGTTCCATCCTCAACGGATTTCCACATGTTTGAAGCCGATGTCACATCCCAATCCATGGTGGGTTTCTCTGAATCATCCACGGGCAGGACTGTACCGTCATCATCGGCATGATCCTTAAGGACTATGTTACGTATGCTTACGGTCGTGTTGTCATCGGCACCGCCAAAGTCAAACACAACCTTGACATCGGTCATATCCTTACCGGCAATATCACTCTTCCAGAATACAAAGTCCTCACCTTTCTTAAGGTCTATCCTCTCATCGATGATGGCTTCATTATCAGCCTCATTGGTAACCTTTACGGTCACGCCTTCCTGATCCTTGTCAGAGTTGAGAATGACTGAGAAATCATAGTTCTTTGACTCCGATGTCGTCAGGTTGGTATGGAAATGAACCTGAGCCTGCCACTGTGCATAGCACTTGTTGGGAATGGCTATTGAATAGTCATTGTTTCCATTTATAAAACCGGCTTCAAAAGCGGCGGTCTGCTCATTACCCCATGAGGGATCGGGATTGTAGTAGAATGACATTGCGGGAGTGATTCCCTTCCACATGTTGAATGCGCTGTTGGCATCAAATCCCTCAAATCCCTTGACCTCACTCTTGCTGGTGAATACCATACGCCATGCAATGCTGCCGTTGTCGCTTATAAGGACAAGACGGTTGTTTGTAAGGGCCTCTATGCGGTATAAGGGATTCTCATAGATATCATCGTTGGCGATGTACGGAAGCAGTGTGTTGGCCGGGAACTGGATGTATACGCAGTCATCATCATTGAATGTACCGGGAATCAGCGTGAATGTTGTCTCCTGCTCGGTAACCGTGGCCATGAAGTCCGCTCCGTCATGGGTATTGAATGTTGAGAATACGGTGCATCCGGTATTCACGTAAACAGTACCGCCCTCACCCGGATTGTAGATGTAGCTACCGCCTGTAGCCTCATCAGTTTCCGTATGCACGAACTTGATCCTGTCATCATATACACCCCAATCCTTCTTGTCCTCAGGTGCGGCCGACCACCAGTTGGAACCGTCTGTTCCGGGCTCACCGCAACCCATATGACCGGCCTCGGCATAATCTATACGCCACTCCTTGTCACAAAGGCGATTAAAGTAAGGTGAAAAATCAATCTTGGATGTATTGAATGTGAAACTACCGCTCAATGAAGCCTGTGACACACCGTTACGGTTCATGATGTAAACCTTGAGGTTGTGTGTACCCCTGTTTACGTTTGAGTAACTTGCCTTGGGCAGTATTGAATAGGGATTTCCGTCAAGATACCACATGGGATAACAGCCCTGGAAATCACCGCTGATGGAGAATGTGGCGGTATTGGTCTCCTGGTCAGTCTCAACAGTTATTGTCCTGTCTCCTATCACAGGGATGTCATTGGGATTGGCGCCTGTGAACTCCTCCGGTGAACAGGCCGTAAACATAAGGCCAGCCACCAGAACTGATATTGTATCTTTGAATATTCTGTTCATAGTCTTTACTCTTTAGGGATTAATAGTTGTTCTGGACAAGAGTGGGATCGGCATCAAGCTCTGACTGTGCCAGAGGGATGTGTTTCTTGCTGGGAGTCCAGGTATTTGTACGGTAACCGTAGATATCGGGAACCAGTGTGGTAGCTGCCTTGCCTGTACGTACCAGGTCAAAGTAACGCTTGCCCTCACCGCAGAACTCAAGGTGACGCTCATTGATGATGTCATCGAGAGTACATGTGGAGACTGTGCCCAGACCGGCACGCTGGCGCACCTGGCTCAGATAACCTGCAGCCTCTGTCACATCACCGCCGGTTGCCAGCAACAGCTCAGCTGCGTTCAGGAGTGTCTCCGCATAACGGTATATGCGCTTGTTATTGTTGTAGTTCAGGTTCTTTGATGTGGGGCAGTCCTGACTGTTGGCGCTGTAAGGACGGTATTTGCCCAACCAGAGATGTGTATCCTGATAACGTTCGGTATAGGTATTACCGCGTACATCCCAGATGGTAGCGGCGCGGCGAACGTCACCTTCGGCATACATGTTATAGGTCTCAAGACGTACGGGAAGGAATCCCCAGCCGTCATTACCTGCATCCCAGCCGTCGCCGCCGGGCCATGTGTTGGGTGAGATCAGTGTGGGGAGCACGCTTCCGCCTGCATTGATTGCGGCTCCACCCCAGTCACGCTGAGCCATGTCATCGTTATAGGTGATCTCAAAGATTGACTCTATACACCACTCTCCGCTCTCTTTCCAGATATCAGCGAATGAGGGGTTCAGGTCATAATCGGGCGATGTGATAAGCTCCTTCATGTAACCCAGGGCCTTGCCGTAACGCTCGGTGTCATTCTGATACATTACCATCTCGGCATAGAGCATGTATGCGAATGCCTGTGATACGCGGCCTGCATTCTTGTCATCCCATCTCAAGGGGAGTGAACCGTTGTTGATGATATCCTCCAGTTCCGGGAGAAGACGGGCGTATATCTCATCGGCTGTAAGCTGAGGAGCAGTATACGGCATCTCCAGATTCTCCAGATAGAAGGGTACGTTACCGTAGTAGTGCCACAGGATATTGTAGTAGTATACACGCAGCAGACGGGCCTCAAGAGTATAGAGGGCACGGTTCTGTCTTGTTCCGCCACCCCATGAGCAGTACTTGATTACGTCATTGCAACGCTTGATTCCGGAGTAGAAATCACCCCAAAGGGTTGCAAGCGTATTGTTGCCGTCAGCCTCAAAGTTGAACAGCATATGCCAATGCTTGTTGTCGGTATCGCTTGAGCCGCCTACCCAGAAATCATCGCCCATGATCTCTGCGTCAACGGTGAGGTCATTGTAGGCTGTTCCGTCCCAATCGGGCCAGTGTAAGGGGGCATAGGCCGATGTCAGAGACTCAAAAAGGGCTGCGTCTGTGGTATAGTATTCCTCCAGAGGTTCACCGGTAGGATTGGATACCACCAGGAAATCTTCTCCGCATGAACTCATCAGCACTGTCGCTGCGAGCATGCCTGTGAGTATAATATTCTTTTTCATATCTAATAATCAAAAACAGGTTTAAAGAGTGATGTTGAATCCTACGGTGAATGTACGGGCCTGAGGATAGACTCCGTAATCTACGCCAAGGCTGGTTGAACCGGAACCGATCTCAGGATCGAATCCCCAGTATCTGGTCCATGTAAAGAGGTTCTCTGCCATTCCGAACACGCGGAAACGGTCAAGACCAATCTTTCTGGTCATCTGTCTGGGCAGTGTATAACCCAGGGTCAGGTTCTTGAGACGCAGGTAAGAGCCGTCCTGGATGTAGATGTCACTGCATACCCAGTTCTTGCTGTCACCCTGCTTGAGGATAGGAATTCTGTTTGATGTACCCTCGCCGGTCCAGCGTGAGAGCACCCATGTGGGATAGTTACCTGAGGCGATATCCTGACGGTAGGTGGCATCAAAAACATCGGCTCCGTATACGCCCTGGAAGAATGCGCTCAGGTCAAATCCCTTCCACTCTGCATATGCGTTAAGACCGAATGTCCAGTCAGGTGTACCGTTACCAATGTTGGTACGGTCATCGGATGTGATCTTGCCGTCACCGTTCACATCGGCAAACTTAAGGTCACCGGGATTTGCATCGGGCATGATCTTGTTGCCGTTGGCGTCAACATAAGCGTTGACCTCGTCTATGTTCTGGAATACGCCCAGTGTCTTGTAACCGTAGAAGAACGGGAAAGGCTGACCGTTCTCGGCGCGGGTGCCGCCGTCTGAGAACTGACTGATACCCCAGTTCAGGAAACCGGTGTCGTTACCCAGGTTTCTCAGTTCATTGTGCAAATATGAGGCGTTACCCTGTATTGAGAAGAACAGGTCACCAATCTGCTGCTTGTAAGTTGCCTCAAACTCCCAACCTGAGTTGACCATATCACCGGCATTTGCCAGAGGTCTGGCCTCACCCACATAACTGGGGATAGGCATCTCAATGATCATACCGTCTGTCCTCTTGATGAAGTAGTCAACGGTGAATGTGAGTGCGTTGTCAAAAAAGCCCAGGTCAACACCGAGGTCTGTCTGTACGCTCTCCTCCCATTTGAGGTCCTCATTGGCAAGACGATTGGCCTTTGAGCCGTATGACATGCTCTGTGAAGTACCAAAGTAGTAGTTGCTTGAACCGCCGGTATTGGTCAGGGTCGTGTAGGCAAAGTCACCGATGTTGTCATTACCGTTCTTACCCCAGCTGGCACGTACTTTCATAAGTGAGAGCCAGTTTGAAGAACCGGTCATGAAGTCCTCATTGGTTACGTTCCATCCGAATGAAGCTGACGGGAACAGACCGAACTTGTTGTTTGCGCCAAAACGGCTTGATCCGTCACGGCGCAGTGTAGCCTGCAGCATGTAACGCTCGTCAAAGTTATAGCTCAGACGGCCAAAGTATGAAGCCAGCTTGTGCTCCACATAAGGACCGCCCCACACGCCTACGTAGCTTGTAGCACCGGTTATGACATCATTCTCATCGGTTGAAAGACCTATGTTGCCACCGGTCGTATAGTTGATTGAAGGCTTGTTTACGTTAACCAGGTTCCAGTGTGAGCCACCCAGTTCGTCACCCTTGGACTGCATTGCGGACTGACCCAGCACTACATCGAAAGAGTGCTTGTCTATGGTCTTGTTGTAGGTAAGGGTGTTCTCTACCTGCCATACGGTTGAATTGCCCTTATAGGCTACAGCCTGTGTATGGTCTGAATTGCTGTTTCCTGAATAGTAGTATTTCTGCAGTGTGGCACCGTCATATCCCCAGAATGACTGCTCGGCACTCAGTGTAAAGTGGTAGCTCAGGTTGTCCACCAGTTGGAGGTCAACAGAGAACTTGGGCATGAATTTGTGTGACCAGTTCTTGTTGGGGTTTGCATGCATCAGGGCTATGGGGTTGTTCTGCTCGTTGTATGAACCCACGTAACCTGGGATGGTATAGGGATTGCCGTTCTCATCATAATAAAGGTCATATGCAGAGTACTGGTTTATCATCTTCTCGGCGATATCACCCTTCAGAGTAACGGGAAGCGTGGGAGCCATGTAGAGAGCCGAACCCAGGGGAGAACCCCATGTAGAGTTGGCATCGATACCGGTATTGTTTACCTTCATGTATGATACGTTGACACCCAGATCCAGTTTGTTCAGGAAATTACGCTCCTTGGTTGCGTCAATAAGGTTATACTGGTTGTTTGAACGGATAGTGAGACGGTCATAGTTGGACATACCGTAGTTACCGCCCACGATACCGTCCTGTGTAAAGTAACCTACAGAGAAGTAGTAGTTTACCTTGTCATTGGCACCGCTTACCGATACGTCATGCTGGGTAATGGGAGCGTTGTCATTGAACAGGAGTGACTGCCAGTCTGTTCCGAATCCGGTGATTGCGTCACCGTTTACGTCAACCAGGTTGTAGGGATCGGCATAAAGGGGAGCCTGTCCGCCGTTGATGTATTTCTCATTCTGGAGGATTGCGTAATCGGTAGCGCCGGTAACTGAACGCTTCTTCCATGCGCTCTGCCAGCCAGTAGAGAAGTTATAGTTGATAGTGGCTTTTCCCTCCTTACCCTTCTTGGTGGTAACCAGGATAACGCCGTTGGCTGCACGTGCTCCGTAGATTGCACCCGATGCAGCATCCTTGAGTACCTCGATACTCTCAATATCATTGGGGTTTACTGATTCCATACCGTTCTGGTCTGTGGGCATACCGTCAATGATATAAAGAGGATTTGCATCATTGATGGTTCCGATACCACGGATACGGATCATGGACTGGGCACCGGGCTGTCCGGATGATGAAGTTACGTTGATACCGGCAGCCATACCTTTAAGGGCATCCTCGGCACGCAGACGGGTCTTGCCTTCCAGGTCATCGGCACTGATCTTGGCTATTGAAGCTGTTACCACGCTCTTTTTCTGTACGCCGTAACCAATGACCATCACCTCATCCAGTGATACGCCTTCTTCTTTAAGGACTACGGTCATGTTGTTTCTGGCGGTCACCTCCTGGGTCTCATATCCTATATAAGACGCGATGATTGTGGTTCCGCTTGTTACGTTGATTGAAAAATGACCGTCAATGTCGGTTGTTGCACCGTTACGTTCATTTCCCTTTTCTGCAAGAGAGGCACCGATAAGAGGTTCTCCGCTCTCGTCAGTCACAGTACCCGTAATAAGGTTCTGGGCGCTGGCCATCACCGACACCGAAAGTGTCAGGAGCATTGTCAGTAGTTTGATTTTGTTCATAAAACAGGTTAATAATTAATATTATAAGGTTATTCGAAATCGTTCGGGAACGCTAACGGTGGCGAAGTAATACAAAAAGGTACCCCAAAAAATTCCGTATAAATGAAAAAATGGATTATTCTGCCGCCCAAATCAGAATAATCCATTGATTATAAACCTGTTAATAAAAATGTGATGCTTTGAAAATATGGATTGGATATGATGGCCCGAATGGTAGTTTTACCTGAGTTTTCCCAGTTTTTTGACCTCATTCTCAAATTCGTCACGGTTGCCTGCCGCTCCGTTCTTGATTCGGGCCCTGTAACTGTATATGGTATTTACGGAGTAATGCAGGAAGTCCGCAATCTTTGACGAATCCTCAATTCCCAGCCTTATGAGTGCAAAGATTCTAAGGTCTATGGTAAGGCGTCCGGCCTGTTTTACCTGTATCTGCTCCTCCGGTTTGAGCAGTGCATTGAATTCCTGGACGAAATCCGGGAACAGATGCAGGAACACCTCATCAAAATTGTCATAGAGTTCCTCCAGTTCTCGGTCCTTGTACTCCACAGACCTGGTTATACCGGCCAGTTCCTCAAACTCCCTGTTCTTAAGTTTGCGGTTTACCAGCTTGCGGAAATTATCCATCTTGTCCACATAATTGGAACAAAGGCTAAGGAAATGACCTATATACTCCTC
>Ga0310690_10001461_pt1 | contig 41805 bp, 58 predicted proteins | sample AusTroGonzalo_MG_2_FD_207661 | JGI IMG/M metagenome (GOLD analysis project Ga0310690, IMG submission 207661) | Bovine rumen microbial communities from tropical cattle in Woodstock, Queensland, Australia - Gonzalo_04 (v2) (version 2) | ecosystem: Host-associated > Mammals > Digestive system >... | reverse complement strand
GCGCTCTCGACAAGGCGCTTGACCGCTTCGTTGCCAGAGGCGGCAACGCCATCGTCGGCAAGATGGTTCAGGCATTCGGCTCTGAGGCCGCTGAAGAAATGCTCTCCAGCGTTCTCAATCCGCTTGCCGACCGTATGCTGAAGCTCGACGACGGCACCGGCTCCGCATGGCAAAACATCGACTGGGGCGAAGCGGCCTACGAAGGGCTTATCGGCGGCCTGCTCGGTCTGTTCGGCGGAGTGTCTGAGGGTATTCAGTACAACCGCGAGCAGATGCTCGGTTCCGTGCAGCGAAGCACGGAGGATGCCGTCGACAAGAAGATTGCCTCCCAACAGCCCGCAGGAGAGCAGATGCCCTCCGGGGATGTCGTTACACCACCCGCGACCCCAAACGCAAGCACGGGCCAATCTGACGCGTTAAACAGCGGTGTACGACCGGTAGAAACGAGCGAACTCACGCCGGAGCAGTCTCAGGACGTCATCGACGTCATCCCCATTCTGCTGAGGCCTATCAGCAACAGCACGGCTGAAGCGCTTATCGCTGACCCGCAGACCTTCAACCTGCTCCAAGCGCTCGGCATTGACCTGAGCGGCACGAAGAGCCAGCAGAGAGCGGCAATCAAAGAGGCTGCCCAGCAGGTGCAGAACAAGGACGGCGACTTCTACGAGAGGCTGGCGTCCCTCGTCCCCGGCCTGCGGCAGAGCGGAGCAGTCGACGCCGACACGGGCAAAACGCCGACGGTTGAAGCACCGGCGGTCGAAGCGCAGCCCGCGGTCGAGGCGCAGTCTGCGCCGGTCTTGCAGAACACAGACAACAGAGGTATAATCAGTACAGAAGAACAGGCCAACGGCGAACTGCCGTTCACATTCGGAGAGGAGGCAAACTATGCCGGACAATCAGAAGCTGCAGCAGACAGTCAACGCACTCTTGGGGAAGAAGGAGAGGCCGATGCAGGAGAAGCCCAAGGAAGCCGAGCCGATGGAGGGCAGGATGGCTGGGCTCCGGGAGTTCCTGAATATGCCGAAGGATCTGAAGGAAGAGATGCGAGCGACGGCACAAGCGGGATACATGGTGGACTGCTCCAAACTGCCGGAAAAAATGAAAGCGGAAATATACTCGGGGCTGAACGAGCATTGCGACCGAATTCGAGAGGAAGCAAAGTTGCGAATGCGCTCAGAGCCCACGACATACTCCACGGGTCAAAAACAAGAGTAATAAAACCGACAGGCGGCAGATATGACAGCGTTAGAAAAGCTGTTTCGTCGTTTTTTGACGGGGTGTATGACCTTGCTTTTTCTGAGACTGAGTGCCCCAGAGCTAAAGATATTAGGTTCGGAGTTACAAGGCCGAACGATAAGGCCATCCTGCTATTTGCAAAAATTAACGGTGTTGAGATGCCTGAAGATCTTTTATTCAACACCGCTGCCCACGAGATTGTGCATGGGCTCATTGATATAACCGATGAAAACAGCGACAGCAACATTGCGGCCTCTACGCTGATCTATGATGACATCAAAAACTCGCTGCAAAGTGACACACAAAAAAACGCGCTTGACATGGTCGCGGCGATTTTCGTTTCTACGACGTCTTATGGCAGAACAATTTTCGGGCATACGCCAACTGTTGTTGAGGTTCAGGAGGCTCTTAAATACCCTGAGGAGCGGGAGGTTGTTGACGAAGAGGTTGTCACGCACCTTGTTGACGGAACTCTCGATTTATTGGGATTTCTTGATACCGCAGAAATGCAAAGGGCTGCGCTTGACGCGGTTTGCCGCCGTTGCGGAGTTGAAGAAAGTCTGTTTAGTTTTCTAACTTATTCCGACGGCGACTCTCAGCGGCAGTTGTTTGCAGATTACTCGGACAAGGTGTATCTTTCAACGCTCGGCACTACAAATGGGCAGAAAAGCCAACCCGCTTCCGAAGGAACAGAGCGCGCACAGAGACCGGCCATTCACGCCGACTCTTTCGAGCAGAACGATCCCGGCGAGCAAGAGCAGGCCGACGGTTACGACCCCGGTGAGGAAGCGTTCCGCGAGCAGCCGCTGGACGAGCGTGAGGATCGCAGCAAGCGTTCCGAAGACGACCGCTATCAGGAGCAGCGCTATGCAGACAAGGCTGGCTTTGACAACGCGAAGGACGCAATCCGGCGCGAGCAGCAGAGAGCCGAGGCCGAGGCGAAAGAGCCTTCGCCTATCGACCGGCGCAAGACCTACGGCAACCGGCTGGAGAACATCGACGCCGCTACCGAGCGCATCCGCAAAGGAACCGGCAAAGACGCCGCGAGAGCTGTGCCGGAGGAGGCAAAGGACTTCCTCGGCAGGCACTTCGACGGAGCGAGGCTCGCGGTCAGTAAGCTGGCGGACGACTTCGCAAGCGCGTTCTCTGCGGAGGACGACGGCAAATCCCTGAGAGAGCTGGCCGACGCTCTGCCCAAGCGGATCAAGAAGAGCAAGACGCTCCAGACCCTGCTCGGCGACCACGAGGACGGCAACGTAGCGAAAGCCGCAGCCGCCATGCTTGACGCTGAGAACGAGACCGATTTCCAGAACGCAGCTTCCGACCTGTCCGAAATGCTGGCGAAAGAGATCGAGGAGCTGCCGAGGACGCTCAAGGCTCTTGCCTCTTGGCAGGAGAAGATTGAGAAGCGCGGTAGGTTTTCTTCTTTCCTCGCGTCGGACAAGGTCGTCGGTAAGCTGGCGTCTGTGTTCTTCGGGTATCAGCGAGACACCGTCAACATTCTTCAGGGTCTCGACGGCTTCGACAAGTATGGCGGAGGCCCCGGCTACACGCTTGCAAAGGCTATCATCGACGGCAACCACAAGGCCATGATGTGCCTCGGCAACGCTCTCGACGCTGTGCTGACCGCGCAGGACGCTTTCGAGAAGGACGGCGGCGCGGACAAGACTGTCGATCTCAGCTTTATCAAGAACAAGCAGAGGGAGACGTACACGATCAAGCTGACTGAAGCTATCGACATGCTGAAGAACATCAAGACGATGCAGCAGAGCAAGCTCAGTCCGTACCGCGACGTCTACTACAACTTCGAGAACGCCCGCATCAGGCTCACGAGCCGCGAGCAGTTCGACGCTGTCATGGAAGCGCTGGACAAGGCCGTGCTTCAGGGCAAGACGGCGAAGGCGTATTACGACGCGCTGACCGAAGGCTACGACATCTTCAAAGACCCGGCGAAGGCGGCTGTCAAGAAAGCCTCCGGCAGAACCGTCGACATGTACGACAAGGACTATTACCCGCTGCTGTACGGCGAAGAGCACAAAGGCTCCGGCGAGCACGGCTTCGACTTCGGCCTTGACGAGACGGCTTTCACCCAGCGCCGCACCCAGATCGAAGGCGGCAGCGTGACGATCACTGACCCGGCAGTCCGCTTCCGCTCCTACTCGCAGCAGGCGTCCAAGCTCATCGGCAGAGCCGAGGTCGGCGCTCAGATGGAGCGTCTCAACCGAGGCGGCGTAGCCCAGTCCATCACGGACATCGTAGCCGAGCGCTACGGCGAAGGCCACACCGACGTTATCGAGCAGTTCATCAAGGACACCAGCAACTTCCGCGAGGAAGGGGAGGCCGCGTCGTCCATCCTGCGTCAGCTGAGACTGAACATTCAGGGCGGCGCTCTGTTCGGCAACTTTGGCTCCATGCCGAAGCAGTTCCCGTCCGTGTTCAACGCCGCCGGTATTCTCGACTTCGACTCTATCGTGCATGGCGTGACCGCTCAGTTCACGAACAAGGAGGCTCGGGAACGCGCAGGCAGCCTCGGCTCTATCAAGACGAGGCATCAGGGCAACCTCGACCCGTCCGTGTCTGAGACACTGAGCGAGAACAGCGGCTTCAAGAAGGCTATGGAGAAGCTCAAGATTTTGAAGCTGGCGAGAGAAGGCTTCGAGATCGTAGACTCCGCGGCCATCAGGTCTATCTACCTTGCCGCCGAGTATCAGGCGGAGGTCAAGGACAACATCAGCCGGGACTCGCCCGAGTTTGAAGAGGCGGTCATGTCCTACTTCGTCCCGGCGTTCATGCAGACGCAGCCGCAGTTCGACAAGACGCTCCGGCCTTATGTGCAGACCTCCGAGAACGAGCTGATCCGTATGTTCGGCATGTTCAAGACACAGCCGCTGCGCAACTTGAACACGATGATCCGCACCGTGTCCGAGCTGCAGGCTGTGAAAGAGATCTACGGCAAAGGTACTCAGGAGTACAAGGCTACGGAGAAACAGCTCCGCACCACAATAGCCGGTCAGGCTTCCGCGTCCCTGCTGTTCGGCGCGCTTGGCGCTCTTGCCAAGCTGCTGTACCACAGGAACAAAGACCTCGAAGACAAGGACGGCAAGCTCGACGGCGGAAAGCTCGCGGCCCGCATCCTGATGAACGCCGCAGAAGCAGCCGGTGGCTCCATGATCTTCGGCGAGGCCGCCGTGCAGCTGGCCATCGACATGGCTTCCGGCGGCAGCACCAAAGAGTTCTACGGCTTAAGCGCCGGAGCTGTCAGCTCCATCGCCGACGCTCTGGACGCTATCAACACCTTTGCGCAGAAGCCCACGCTCTACAACGCGAAGAAGACCGCCGGGTATATCGCGACGCTCTTCGGCATCCCGCTGAACAACGCCTACGCCATCCTGAACAGCGCCATCATGTACACGAAGGATATTGCCGGAGACAACGAAGGCAACTACGACGACATCCTGAAGGCCATCGACGCCGAGATCAAGGCCGACAAGAAGGCTGCCGAGAAGGCGGAGAAGGAAGCCGCCAAGGAGGCAGAGAAGGCCGAGAAAGAGGCGGCAAAGGAAGCCGAGAAAGCCGAGCAGGTGAGCGGCTACCTGAAGAAACCTTACGAGGCGCTGATCGGCTCGGGCATGGAAGCGAAAGAGAGCAAGGCTCTGCTGGAGGAAATCGACACCGACGACAACGACAGCATCAAGCAGGCCGAGCTTTGGGCTTGGTATCAGGCTCACCCGGATCAGGAGAGCATTGCGATCCTGATGTGGAACAGCTACGGCTGGAAGACGACGTGGGACGCCTATAAGACCAAGCAGAGCAAAAAGAAATAAGCACAGGGCAAAAGGAAAAGGCCGGGGATCTCTCCTCGGCCTCTTTCTTTTGCCTTATGCCCGAAACATGGACTGCAGGACTTTGACCTGCCCGGCGTGTTCGATATTCTTTTCGTGGACGTAATCGTACACAGCCTGCATGGCAGGCGGAGGATCGCCCTCGGTGCGTCTGTACTCTTCGATGATGGCAGTCGCAGCGTTGTGCAGCATGGTCATGTGATCCATCTCCTGCGCGGACAGCGTGTTGAATACGCGGGCCAGCTCCGGCTTCTCCTCTTTGTAGGTCAGCGCACAGCGCGCGTATTTCTCAGCGTCTTCCAGCTCTTCATGGATCATGTCGGCGAGCTTCTTGATGATCGTCATGCCGCCCACCTCAGCAGACCTTGGTGACGACGATGTTGGCGTCGGTGAAGGTGGCCGCTCCGGCGCTTCTGACCTGAATGAGCGTAGGGCTGGAGCAGGCGCAGTCGTTGTTGCTCCTGCTGACCTGAACGAGCGTTGTAAAAGAAGGACTTGTGCCGGTGGACTGAGCCTGCGGCTGGGCGACGCCATCTTTGTATAGCTGGATCGTTGCTGCGTCGGCGGCGCTGGCATCGGCTGCGACCATGTAGACACCGCACTTGTTGAGCTGAATGGTTGCGGGGGAGGCGAGGACTGCGGTGCAGCCCTTTTCAACGGTGACGTTGTTGAATGGGATTGCGGCTCCGGCGAGCGCGGAAACTCCGAGTGAATAGGCTTCAAGCATTTTCTTCTCTCCTTTTGTTGGTGAAAAAGGAGGGCGCTCGCACGCCCTCCGTAAAGTCAGGCGTACTGTATACGCTCGTTTCCCGGGTCACGCCCCGCAGCCGCAGCCGCAGAAGGGGTTGGAGCCGGAGGTGTAGGTGCTTGCCATCGGGTAACGCACCACGCCGGTCACGGCCTGCTGGAGTTCCAGCTGGTTGATGCGGTTCTGCATCTGCGCCATGCGGTCGTTGACGAACAGCTCGCGGGTCTTCTGGCCGTCCTCTACGATGGTGCGCTGGATAGCAGCCGTGTTCATGGCGGAGTTGTAGTTGATGCCGTCGATGGCGCGGAGGGTGGCGCAGCAGCACTCGTTCTCCTTCGCCAGCAGGTTCGCCTGACCGACAGCCAGCCCGGCGACGTCGCGCTGGAGCTCGCTGTACTTATCGCCGACGTAGCCGACGACGTCATGGTAGACCTGATTGGCGGCAGCCACGCTCTGGGCGGTGCCGCCAGTCACAGCCGCGAGGATGTCGCGGGTCTGCGCCTGAAGGTTCTGATTGTCGAAGCCGCGCTGGACTTCATTGGACGTGGCGAGGTTCTCATAGCCAAGAGCGGTAGCGGCATTATTGCCCCATCCAAAACCACCGTTGAACATGCCCATGAGGATCAGCAGGCCGAAGATCCAGATGAAGGAGCTGCCGCCGAAGCTGTCTCCCCAGCCGGAGTGACCGGTCATCAGGGCGACGTCGGAAGCGGAAAGAGATCCATCCATTGTGTCTTCTTCTCCTTGTGAAAGTATTTATGCCATAGCAAGCCTGTGCACCGACTTACTGAAGCATCTGTAAAATCTGCTCAGGGTCGATGCCCTTCTGTTGAGCCAAAGCATAAAACGCTTTCTTGGCGTCTCCGCCATTGTTCTGAACGAGCTGCATGACCTGCCGCATCTGCGGGTTCTGCTGCATCATGGAGGACAGCAGCGCCTGCGGATTGCCCGCGTTCTGGAGCATAGCCATTATGCTTTTGAACTGCTTCGCAGCTCCGGCCATCTGGCCGAGCTTACTTGTGTTCAGCGCTCCGACTATCGGGTTTGTCATGGATCAGTTCCTCCAGCTTGGCGACACGGCTCTCAAGAGAGCTGACGTCAACGGACGGTGCCGGTTTTACCGGCTCGATATTGTAGGGGTTCAGGGTCTTGTACCCTGCGCCGTCGGTCTGGACGAGCCATACGACCGGGGCGGTCTCGTCGAGAAGCAGGGCGGAAGAGTTCGGCGCAAGCGCGTAGGTCTCTGCGCCGCCGCGGCCGTTCACGCGAACGACCTGCTGCTGAGGCGGCTGAAAGCCGAAGGGGTTGCTCTGAAACGGATAGGTAGGGAACGGGTAAGCCATAGCTGTCACTCCTTTCGGAGATAAGCATAACTGAAAAGAGAGCCGCTGACGATCCCGTCAACGACTCTCTTTCTGCTCAATTACAGCTCATTTATGCGGGAGAAGACTTCTCGCTCGCCGCGCTCTACGATCCGGGCGATCTGTGCCCGCGAGAGGCCGACCTCTTCCGCTATCCGTTCGTAGCTGATACAGTCGCACAGGCTCCGGCGCAGGATGAACCTGTCGCGCTCGGAGTGGATATGCTCTGCGATCAGCGCCTTTATCTGACTGTTGGTATAGTCAGGTCGTTTTCTCCGTTTCAAAGCAACCTCCGACCTTTCGGCCGCCGTCGGTACGAAGCATTATCTCTGTCTCAGCAATCCACCCGACGACTACAATACTATAATAGTGTTATTTGGTTTTCTGTTTCTCTGCCCACTTGATCCAGCGCTTCTCCCACGCCGACGGCTGGTGTTCCGGCTTCTTCACCGGCGCTGCGTAGAACTGCCCTTCGCAAGACAGGCAGAGTCGGCCCTTGTTTGTGCAGTTGGGGCAGTTCATCACTCTGCCTCCCGTCTCAGCCATTCGAGCCAACAGCTTTTGCACCCGTTTTCATGGCATATTTTCGCGCCCATAGCATAGTTGCAAAGCGGTAGCCAGTCATCCCAAAGGACGGGTTGCTTATACCCTTGTTGTGCAAAAAACTCTGCCAATTCCTCTTCGCTCATAACGCGAAGTCTGTCGGCGTTGGTCTGCGGCTTGCAATTTACGCAGAACACGCCGCCCTCATAAGCTGGAGTAATCCCACATTCGTCACACTTGCTCATTTCTTCTCCTCCTCTGCTTCGATGATGGTCGGAGCGTCATTAATTGCCATTTCTGTTTCTTTCATCGCGCACCACTTGAGGTTGTGCCATCCTTTCTCGTCTACATCGCTGTATTCGTCAATGTAGTCGAGAATTTTCAGCATCAGCGCATCCGCATCTATCAGCCTCCCATGCTTTGGGACGGGGACGAGAGGGCAATCAGACGGTCTGCCCTTTGGACTTAGAGTTTTGTTGAGTAAGCCGCACATCGTCCAAGCCCCGTGAAACATGGGGCAAAAAATACAATCGGTCGGCATCTCCATGCCATTGATGTAAACTCCCATGCTCACCCCTCCTTCGGCGGCTCTGGTAGCGGCATCCAATGGGTGACAAAATCTCCGATGGCAACGCACGAATAGTCATCCCAGTTTTTGATGACCTCCCACCATCCTTCCGGCATATAGTATTCGTCGGTTTCCTCGTCGTACTCCATGTCGATGTCGTCGCTATAGTTGCAAACCTCAGTTTTCGGCGCGGTATGAAAAGCGTCGCAAACATACGAGCGTCCTCCACCGCCGAGCCACTTCACTCGACAAGCCGCGAGGACATGAACACCACTCTCCGGCAACCGCTCCGTCACAGGAAACCAGCGGGGCTGGGCGTTCGCGGCTTCATCAGCCCACGCCTCCATGCTACGCTTGTAGCTCTCAGCGGTGGCGGTCAGCTCCTCTATGGCATCGGCGGCTTCTCGCAACAGCGGAAAATCGTCAAGGCTTCCCGACTGCTGGATGCAGATGCGGCGATTGCGTAGCCGCTTTACCAGTTCGTCATACATCAGCTTTCCTCCCTCATGTCAGCCCCACAGTTGGGGCAGTATTTGAACCTATGCACAAGCCCTGCATCTTCCTCGCGGTTTTTATACGAGAGGAGAAAACCCCATCCGCACGATGTACACAAGCACATATCTTCTCTCGCATCTCTCCACCGCCCCCGCTTCACTTCCCGCACATCGGCGGCGGGGATGGATGCAATGTCGGACAGAGCGAACGAAATGCCTTGCTGAAATCCGACAGACCATGCGTGTTCTTCTTCAAACGAAAACTTTCCCGTATAGTTGCGCTCTTCCTTTAGCTTTTCGATTGCCGCCTCGCGGCTGATGTAGTCGGTCATTCCCAATCCTCCCGGACGAGCGCGTCTGGCTCAATCCACTCGAGAGCGTCGATCAGGTGTTTGCGCTGATGCACGATTGTCTTGTGCTGCTCATAGATAACGCCGATGCAAGCGAGCAGCGCGAAAAACATGACGCCAATGATAATAGCCATATCTTCTCCTTTCAGCAGTCATAGGTGTAGCATCCCTCGTATGGGTCGAAGCCCATTTCGAGGTCTGCGTCGGACGGTTCTTCGTAGTCGACGCAACTGCAAACATCGCAGTCGCCGGGGCAAGGGATGCCGTCACATCTGTCGGGCGAATACGCCCATTTGGAACAGCTCATTCTTCCGTTCTCCTTTCTATTCCAAGCTGCACAAGGCAGGCGTTTTCAATTTCATTCATGATGTCGTCGGGCAGTACGCCGACGTAGCCGGATATGTCCTCCTTGTCCACCGCCTGCATGTTCTCGGCCTTTGCTACGCTCAGAGCTTTCAGGCCGGTGCAGGAGCTGTTCGGTACGATGACGTGGGTAGGGAGGATGTGCGTCAGCTGAGTCGTCAACGGCACGACGGTGACGAACCTCGCGCTCTTGTTGCAGGCTTCGTTCGAAACCACGACAACGGGGCGAGCTTTCGGCGCGGCGTCACTGCCGGGCGTGACGAAGTACGCATACCAGATGCTGCCGCGTGTCGGGGCAAACAGCGTTACGTTCAAGCGGCAGACTCCTTTCTCTCCAGCCTCTCCAGCAGCAGCTGTTCAAGAAACTCCTGCACGCTGGTGAAGCCGAGTGTCGCCATCAGCTGACGGACGCGCTTGGCTGTGTCGTCATCCAGCCGGACGCGGAAGCTGTTGGACTTCTTTCTGTTGTCGGTGTTCTTCGGGTGCGGCTTGGCTGGCTTGTTCAGGCCGGGGCCGTTGCCGAAGGCCGCGACCAGCAGGCCCTCTGCCTCCGGGCGCAGGCACACGCCGTAGTCCGGGTTGGCGCACATGGAAAACTGGATCTTGGAAAACTTGGGGAACTCCGCGGAGACCGCGCTCACGATCTGCCGGGGTTTTACGCCGATCGCGGCGCAGTAGGCATTGTAATCGGTCAAGACTTCTTATCCTCCTTGTCAGAAATTTCGTACCAGCTGCCATATACCTGACGGCCGCAGATGGCACACTTGTCTTTGTATGCATCGGTCTTCAGCTCGGTGATCTTCAGGCTGTTCTTGATGCTCTGCTTACATGACGAGCAGAGGTATAGTGTTGCGGGTTTCAAATCTCATGCACCCTTCCTACTCTGTTATTCTTTCTTGCTTGCTTCAGCATGTAGTCTTTCAGGAAGTTTCCTGCCTGCTGATATTCAACGCGGGCTTTATCAGCCCGCCTGTTGTGGTTATAAAACGCGAGGTACTCTTCGCATTCAGCGTGGCATGTAACGCTTCTGCGTTCGCAGTTCTTGCTGCACGGGTTCTTCATCGCCCCGTACTACCGAAGCCGCCGTCACCGCGCTCGGTTTCATCCAGCGCGATGGTCTCCAGCATCGTTGCGGACAGCACCGGGACGAACATGATCTGCGAGATTTTGTCACCGGCTTCGAGCAGATATGACTTATCCGACAGATTATAGAGTTTAACGCGCACAGAGCCCGTGTAGCCGCTGTCTACAAGCCCGTCGGATATGATGCCATGCTTGACGTTGAGGCCACTCTTAGAGCAGATAACGCCTGCAAAGCCCTTCGGGATAGCGATGTGTACGCCTGTGTCGATTACGCAGCTGCCTCCTGCCGGGATGTAGTCGGCTTTCGGTGTGCGCAGGTCATATCCGGCGTCGTCTTCATGCGCTCGTTCCGGCAGATACGCGCCCTCGTCCAGCACGACAGCCATAGCGACGCTGCCGGGCAGCAGCTCTTCTACGCTCGTGCCGAGGACGTTTGCGATCTTCTCCAGAGTTGCGGGGCTTACGCCTCCGTTCTGCTCTGCTTTCTGAATGGCTGAGGGGCTTACACCCACAGCCTCTGCCACCTTTCGGCGGGATAGTCCTAACTCATTACGGAGTTCATATAGTTTTTCACCAAGGTTCAAGGCTCTTCTCCTCTCTGATATAGATTTCAGTTCTCGGGTTTGCTTTGTCGTAGTGGACGCGGCTGCCGTCTACGGAGACGATGACCCGGCAGTTGTCGTCTGCCAGCACTCCGTTCTTTACCAGCATGTCATGCGTGGCTTCCAGCAGGTTCGTCAGGTCTACCCGCCGCCGCGTCGGCATGTAGTACACGCAGGTCACGCATACCGGGCTTTCGATTGGCTTGTCCGGGAGCGGTCGAAGATAATAGCTCGCCGCCGCCTGATAGTCGATGAAGGCTTTAGACGGCATCGGGAACATCTTGCCGGTCTTATGGTTTGTCACCATGCGCATACTGTTCTTTTTCGTGATCGGCGCTTCGGGAATGGTATAGTGCAGCATAAGCTCTCCTTATATGTGGTTCGTCAGGGACTCAAGATATTTCAAGTATTCCTCCGTGACCGGTTCATACTTTGCGCTTGAGTCTCCGTCGTACTTTTCTTTTTCCCAGCAACGCAGAGCAGCCCGCCAGTCTTCTATCGGCGTCTGGCCTTTCTTCCATCCGACAGCCTCGTAATAATCAAAGAAGCGGCGCGGGTTGACGTCGCTCTTTCGCTCTATGCAGTATGCCTTGACATCTTCGAGCGACGGCCTTTCGTATCTTCGGTTCGGCCTGCTGTCCATGACTGTCACCAGCTTCTTGCGATAGAACGCGTTGAGAGCTTCTTGCACTTTGGATGCTTCAAAGTGCAAGCGGCTGGCGAGCACGTCTTTGTCGCATGGAACGTACTCGCCAAATGCTACCAGTAGGCTCATGTAGATAAGAGCGTATGCCATGCCGTCCGGCCTGTCTGCTATTTCCCGGAACTCCGGCTTTGACAGGCAGTGCCTATCAAGCCGGAGCCATTTCCCGGCGGCCATTAGAGCAGGTCGTCGAGGCTGTCGTCTCCCCAGCCAGCCGTCAGATCAGGGCCGAGGTCGGGGCCGCCCGTAGGTTCTACGATGGCCTCGATGCTGGTCTTCTCGTAGTTCGTCCACGTCTCGTCGGCGTTCTTCCCCCGGCGCGGGCCAGCGGAAGTGATCTCAAGGACGCGGAAGCGCCCACCCTCCTCGACGCCGGAAGGCGTGTTCCTTGCGAAGATGGTCACCTCGCGGTGAGCGCGGCCGTCTTCCTTGACGACGATCAGCTCCCACGGGCCGCGGGACGCTTCGCCTGTTCTGACGCGGTGAGCTGTGTACTCGCCGCCCTTTTCGATTTTCAGCATATTTCTGTCTCCTTAATCCAGCGTGATAACGGTCTTAGCCGTTGTTTCCTCATAACCGCGGACATCGCGCAGCTCGTCCGCCGTCTGCAAGCCGTTCAGCACTTCCGGGCAGAACTCTCTGGCGAAGAACGCCGCCGCCCGGTAGTGGAACATCAGGTCGGGCATGGTCTTCCACTTAGAGCCGGGTTTGTCCACCCAGCCTTCAGCCTTTGCCATATCCCAAGTGACAGGGGAGCCAGTGCAGACCTTGCCGGTTGCCGCGTCTACAGCCTGTGCGTAGTAGCCCTTTGTACTGCCGTCTTCGTTGAGCAGCTGAACGAATTCGAGCTTCGTGGAAAATCTCGGCGAGGCGTTGATAGCCGCAATGCAGAACTGGCCGCTCCAGCCGGGCTTTCCTTTCACGATGAACAGGTTCTGCATGACGTTGAGCGGGGACATGTTCATGCGGTACGCCATATCCAGCGCGATCAGGCAGTTGGCGGGCTTCCCGCGGTATACGCCCTCCGGCACAAGCTCAGAGCTTGCGAGGATCTTGGCCTGCTTGACCGCCTGCGCATACAGCGTGGTGTTGTTCCAGATGTTCGCCGTACCGTCAGTCGGCACAGCAACGGCAGCCGGAGCTGTGGTTGCCAGCTCGGTGCTTTCGGTTTTTACTTCATCCATTTTCAGCACTCCTCTCTTTTTGTTTTCGGCAGCGGCGCATCAATGCCGCCTTTGAACGCTGTGAACAGCAGGTAGTTGGCGTAGTCCTCAGCGTCGTCCTGATCGTCGCAGCTCACGATGATCGTCTTCAGTGTGTTCGTCAGCTTAGCATATTCCAGCAGGAGCTGTTCGCCAGAGCCTTCGACAGTCGTTTTGTTATTCTCAAACTTCAGCATCAGCCTTCTCCTTTCTCTTGCGTTTCTTTTTCTTCAGCGCTTCGTGCATGACGATGCAGGCGGTCGCCAGCTCGTCCTGAATTTCCAGCTCATACAGGCAGTAAGTACCGTCTTTCTTCAGCTGGAGGATGTCCAGAAACTCGACCTTGTTGCCAGCCTCGATAGCCATGCGGTAGAGGTTCTGCGCTGCGGTGTACAGGACGCGGTGACCCTTGTCGATGTTGGCGGTCGTCTTCAGGTCGACGATGCCGTACTTCCCGTCCAGCTCTCCGTAGCGGTCAATCGTCCCGGCGTAGAGCGTTCCGTTGTTCACGGCCCACTCGATCTTTTCCCAAGACGGTTTGCGGTCTCGCAGGAAACTGACGTAGGCTTTCAGGTAACCGGCGAGGTCGTCGTCGATCTCGACAGAGCCGAATTTGTCGAGCGCTTCCGCGGCCTTATGAACTTTCGTGCCGCGTTCCGCGGCGCTATCCAGTACATACTGGTTCACCTCACCGTAGATCTCCCGTGTGAGGAAGCGCGTCAGCTCCGATACGCTTGGCACTTCCTCTCCGTCGACGGTATAGCGGTGGGTGTCGTCGTAGAAGATCAGGTTTGCCATCACTTATCCTCTGTCGTGATGCGTATGGTCTCATACGGCCTGTAGCCCATCTTGTACAGATCGCAGATCGCACTGGCCAGCTGGTTGATGAACTTCTCCGGGTAGATGCCGTAGCTCTTCCAGCCGTCCTCTGTCTGCATTTCCAGCCTGTATACCTTACCGGTCGCCATCTTCATCATCCTCTCTTTCATTTTCATCATCGCCGCTGAACGGAGACCAAATTGACGGCTGCGGCGGGCCGTAACCTGTCGCCATCGCATACCCGATGGCCGGGTCTTCGAGGTTGTACATAGCTTTCTCCTTTCATATGAACTTTACTGCCTCTCTCAGCTCTTCGGCTGAGATGCGCAGCAGCTTGCAGGCCGTCTTGATCTGGCCCAGAGGCCACTCGTCTGTGTGCTTGCGCTTCAGCATGACAGACAGAGTCTGCCTGCACATGCCGAGCGCTTCGGCCATGCCCTCGTCGCTGATGCCATAGGCCTGCTTTCTTTCCAGCATCAGTGCCTTTACCGGATCTCTGCGCTTCTCAGTTGCTTTCAGCCGAGGCATGTCCGTCATCCTTTCGCATAAGATCGTACAGTGCAGCCCTCACGCGAACTTCTGCGTTGGGAGGCTTCTTCTTGCAGTTCAGAATAGCCGAGAGATACTTCTCGTTTATGCGCATCTTCTTAGCCAGTTGCCTGCCTGAGATACCGTAGATGTGCATAGTGCCTACTACTTCGCCTGTCCACTTCTCTAACATTCTCTTCTCCCTTTCTGTTTTTGCAGTTGACTTTCTTCTACTTGTGTGTTACTTTAGCAGTAGAAAGACTACAGATTTCCAATAACGAGTAAACTTGTTTCTACTAAGCCATAGTATAGTATCTTACTTTCTGCTTGTCAATGGCTATGTGCGAAAGAAGTATACTCTCAGGTGTAAAAAAAGAAAGGGGTGTAATATGAGCTTCTACGATACCTATGTCCGGCTTTGCCGGGCGCGTGGGCTGAGCCCGTGCGGAGCTGCGACTGCCGCCGGGATCAGCAAGAGTGCGCCGGGGAAATGGAAGAACTCGACGCCGAACGGCGAGACGCTTGTAAAGCTATCGAAATTCTTCGACGTGCCGATTTCCTACTTCAGCGGCGTAGAGGAGCCAGAAGTCGATCTGAGCGCATATCCTGAATTGCTTAGGATTGCCCGCGCCGGAGCCAAAATGTCGAAAGAGAAGCGTTCTGAGCTGTTAAACTACGCTAAGTATTTGGTACCGGAGGCTTTCGATGATTAAGAGGGCTGCCTTTGTTGTGAACGCAACGCTGGATTTCATACATCGCAATGTCACTTCCTTTCCGGTTGATTTGATTAAGATTGCCAGCGACAACAACATCAAGGTCATGAGCCTGACAGACCATATTGCAAGCGGATTAACGGAGCAGCAGGCCTTTGACCTGTGGGGTAATGATGACGGAGCGGCCATGTTTATCCGCGGCTATCTCGTCATCGGGTATAATGACCGCAAGCCAACGAAACGCATACGCTTCACGCTGGCTCACGAGATCATGCATATCGTTCTCTGCCATATGCTCGACTTGCGGGCTGACGAAGGCTCGCAATACTACAAGCCGGATATAGCGGAGGAGTACGAACTGGAGGCCAATCTGGCTGCCGGGCTTTTGTTGTGTCACCCGAAGGTTTGCTATAGTTTGCGCAACAGCATGAACGAGAAGGCCTTGCAGCGTCTCTTTGGTGTTTCTCACGACTGCGCTCTTCGTGTACTGAATGACCTGCACGAATACGACGCCGTTATTCACAAAGACAAAGTCTACCGCAAGATGGCTATGCCTGAGATAGACCCTAACCTTGTGCTTCCCGAAAGCTGGCTGTTCGACGGCGGCATAAGCGTCTGGCCCACGCCAAAGGAGGCCGGTATGTTATGAGGTGCCGTTACTGCAAGCGGGAGATACCGGACAACTCCATCTACTGCAACTGGTGCGGAAAGAACCAGCTGGCCCAAAGGGCCAAAGCCAAAACACCCAAAGTGCCAAAGCCTGTCCTTTTGGGTAGCGGCGAATATTCCGCTCAGCTTATGGTAGACGGAGAGCGTATACGGGTACACGCCGGATCTCTCGATGAGTACAATGCTCTCGTATCTGCCATGAAGACCGGAGTTGTAGAGGTGGCCAAGCAGGACAACAGGCTTGTCAAGGACGTAGTTGCTGCGTATATAGCCAGCCGGGAAGGCGTCGCCTCTCCGGCTACGATAGACGGCTATCTCCGCAAGGCCAAGTACAATCTCCAGTCTTTATACTCTCTCAAGCTGAAGGACTTGACGAAGGAGGCGTATCAAAACGCCATCGACGCCGACCGTTCTCGCTATGCTGGCAAAACGATTTGGGAAGCTGTCAGCCTTGTGCAGTCCGCTACAGGGGTTAGATACGCCGGGCTTGTCATCCCGTCGAAGAAGCCAAAGAAAAAGCCGCCCGTCTATTCGACGGACGACATCAGAAAACTTATCTTGGCTTTTTCGAGAGAGGGCGGGCAGATAGAGGCCGCCGGTCTCCTTGCCATCTGGCTCTCTCTCCGGCGCTCAGAGATCATGGGGCTGCGCTGGCCTGATATTCATGACGGCTATATCTCCGTCGGCACAGCTCGCGTCTATGACAAACACCACAGGCTTTGTGAGAAAGGTACCAAGGAGGACGCCAGCGAGCGCAAGATACCATGCGACAGCTATGTCCTCGACAAGCTCAATGCTCTGCCTAAGACGTCAGAGTATGTCTTCACTATATCGACTGCTGGTATCTGGGCTGGTATTACCAGAGTGTGCGACGCCGCTGGCGTCGCCCACGGCTACCTGCATGGCTTTCGGCATACCAACTGCACAATCATGGAGCTGTTGAATATCCCCGACGTATATGCCAACCGCCGGAGCGGTCACGCCAACGACCATGTTCGTAAAACGACCTACACGGACATCATGGATGAAGGCGCCGTTCAGGCTGCAAAAGCTGTCGATGATTACTTCCTCGCTTTGACAAAAACCGTGCCTGTTACTTGAAAATTACTTGCTATGTTGCAAAAGCCCAGTGATACCAACGCTTTTGCGTTCCGAAAGCGGGGTTCGAGTCCCCGCTGGAGCACCACAACACGGAAGGCCAGTAAGCCCTTGTGGCTACTGGCTTTCCTTTATTTTATGCGGGTTTGCAGGTTTTTCTCGTGTTAAAAAACCGCGACAAATGTTGAAAGATTTTAACATCTGTCGTCGTTTTTTAACATGCAAATTACTTGAAAATTACTTGAAGCGCGTACGCCTTAGATGCTCCGCACAGTATATAATAGCGAAAGTTCACTTTCGCTATTATATACTGTGCGGAGCACTTTCAGCGTGGTTTTAGGTTTCGGCAGGGGCTTTCTTCTGGAAGCTGACCGTCAGCTCATAGTTGCCCGACGGGTCTAAGATCACCAGCATCTTAGACAAGATCCCCCTCAAATTGCCGTTGAATTTGAGTTCGCCCGTCTGCAACTCGAAGTATGCGTCATATGGCGTCTGTTTAACGCGTGAGGTTGCTTCCTCCGGCGACTTCGCCTCTTCTGAGGGTTCTTTTACCTCCGGCTCTTTGAAGCTCTCAGGCTGCGTAAAACGTAACCAGTCGGGAGAGACCTCTTTCTGGCCGTTCAACGCCGCGAAGGGGTGGATGCCGCTAAAGTGGCGGTTGATGTAGTTGCTCAGGCTTCCCGGGGCTATGCCGAACATATCTGCCGCATCCCTCAGCCTGCCGCCATGCGCACTGCACAGCTTCTTGAGATATTCAAGCTGGATATCCTGCGGCATATACACGAACGTAGACCAGTCCATAGGCTTATTGACATCGTAGCTGTACACTTCTCCGTTCAGCTCCTTTCTCTGTTTTTCGGTCAGCCTGTCCGATGGCAGGCTGCACTTCTTCGAGCGGCTGCCGCCTTTCTTGGAGAAAGCGCCCCTTGCGTTGCGCTTTCTCTCCTTTTCCGTCTGGCGGAAGACATAGGCTTCGTCTGTCATACTGCCTCCTCAGTATGTGTCGGCGATCAGCTCGACGATGGTGCGGTCGCTTTCCGGGTCGAACTTCACCGCACGATAGCTGCCGTCGTAGGCGCGGAAGTCCTTGCAGTAGACCATGGCGTCGAGCTCGTAGTCGTACTCGTAGACATGGCCGCTCTCGTCGATGGCGAAGTCTCCGTTCCAGCAGACGCTGCCTTTTGTGTCGACGACGAACTCACTGTCCGCCTCGCTCAGCCACATCAGTGGCTTCTGACGGTAGGTGCAGTACTTCTCGTAGGTTTCCCACGAGTCTTTCGTCCATCCGCTGTAGTCGAAGTCACGGAAGGTCTTGATGCGCTCGAAGCTGTGGTTGCTGTACTTGATGCCGTTGCAGTCTTCGATGAAGTTGCCGATGGTATAGACCTCGCCCGCCTCGTTCATAAAGGCCATGCGGCTGCCGTCGATAGCGTTGGATACCATTATCATGAGGTCTTGGTTCTTGTAGAAGTCCGGCACTCCTCTGTGCAGCGGAGCCAGCTGGCTGGCGATATACTCCATCGTGTCGGAGATACCCTTGCGCGGCGTGATGTCGATGATGCCGTTATGTGCCACGCCCAGCTTGGTCGTGCATTTCAGCTTCTTCAGCAGACCGATGCTGTCGGTGACAGGGAAGGGGTGTGTATTCTCCGGCTTGGTTCCGCCGTGCGTTGTGATGCGGAAGTGCAGGATGGTTGACAGCTCTTTGAGGTTGTACTTCCTGTCCAGCTCACGCAGACGGTTGACGAAGCTGTCGTACTGCATGAAGCCTTTCTCGATATACACCTTGTTCTTGTAGGCGAACATGATGCCTGCGCCATCCGGGTTTCTGCACCACATGTTCTGGATGGTGTTCTCATCCGGGAGCTCGATGCCTTTGGTAGAGATTGCGATGATGCACATAATCATTTCTCCTTTCTGTTATGCGGCGACAGCGCCGCTGATGATGGCGATATTTCTGAGACGCACCCAGTAGCCGGTATTGCGCGGCAGGAAGCCGCAGGTATGCAGGCCGTAGCCGTCGTGCCCGAAGTCCAGCGCGATGTCGAGATTGGTGTGGCCTCCGTCGCCTCTGATCCTTACCACGGTTGCCGTCTCTCCGATGTGTCTGCCCAAGCACTCGATACCGCGGCCGTCGTCGTTGATGACCTCGACAACGTCACCCTCTCGCAGTTCGCAGTCGACAAAGGTGTGTTTTGGCTTTGTCACATCCTCGTCTGCGCGCACTTCCGGCTTCCAGTCGTAGTCGGTAGGAGCGCAGCCGTCGACGATGTCTCGGTTCTTCAGGTACTCCGTCAGCTCGGGATAATTCGCTACGCCGGTGATGTCCGTCCACTTGGACTCCATGCACTCTTCAGCGGTATGCTCCTTGGCATAAGTGACGATATTGCTGACGAGCTGGAGTGTCGCGTAGATGGTGCTGACCTTGAGCGTTCCAGCGAACAGGCGGAACTCCACGGTCGCGTCGTTCTCGAGGTTGATGGCCTGATACCTGCCGTTGTCCACGGTGTTCTGCGCCACGGTCGTCAGGCTGCGGCCATACCGCTTGCAGTAATCGTACTTCACGCGAGGACGCGCCGCCCACTGATCCAGCTTGGCGGCAGTACGCCGGGTAAACTTCACCAGCGTATCCCAGTGGCGGTCGACGATGAGCACGATCTTCCCGGCGGTCTCATCCTGCGTGCGATAGTTGTCGCCCATCTGGCGACGGCCCACATGGACGTGCAGGCCGCAGGTCTTGGCATCCTGCGACAAGAACCGCCACTTTCGGGCGATGTCGCAGATGCGATCCCAACCTAAGGAATTGCGGTGATACTCCAAGGTGCAGGGATGGCTGACGATCTCCACGCCGTCGGACAGACTGCCGTCATGCTTGCAGTAAATATCCTCGGTATTGTCGATGATTTCCTGCGCGCAGCGGCCCGGATCGTCGCCCTTGTCGATTTCCAGCTCCACACCAAAGAGCAGCTCCTTGATGCTCTCATCGGTGTAGAAGCGGTCGCTCGTCCGGGCTTTGAATACCGGATCAGGCTTGTACCCGTAGTTGTGAATTGCCTTACGGGCATAACGGCGCTCACAGTCCGCGCAGCGGTAGCACTCGTCGTCTTCGTCCCACGAGATGTCGTCGTAATAGAACCATACCCCGCAGACCTCGCACTTCTCGTAGTCGTCGGACTCCATGCAGCCCTCGCAGATAATGCCTCCTCCGAAGAGCGAGCCATAATCCTCCCGATCAATGTCGATCCATTCGTCGCAGGCTTCGCAACGCCGGAAGCGGTCGCTGTTCTCGAGGCAGTCGTCGCACACATCCACCTCGCAGATGTAGTGCATATCGTCGTTGTGATGGTACTCGCCGCAGACCTCGCAAACGGTGAAGTTGCTGTCACGGCAGTCTTCGCAGTACCACTTGCCGTCGATTTCGGTGGCCTCACTCTCGTCTTCGATAGTGCAGCCGCATTCGGCGCAGATGATATGGCCCTCTTCGTCACGCACCGGCTCACGGCGCTCGATGAGCTCAAAGTACTGCTCCTCGACGGCCCATCTCGAACCGAACCCGTTCCGGTTGCTGCAGACCTTGATCTGGCCGTCCATCAACAGTTCGATGACATAGCCGACCCAACTCTCACTGGTGATGGTATACGAGCCGCCGCCGATGCCGCGGATCTTGTCGCCAACCTTGAAGTTGTGCACCACGGGAGGCGCGGCCTCGACGAGTTCCAGCCATTCGACGCGGCAATACCACATGCCGTCCATGCTGGTGGCGCCATTGGGCCACTTGACCAGCACAGTCGTGTCGTCGCCCGGATAGATATTCCTGACTTCGCCGAGCGTTCCCGGTGCAGGGAAGACGTGCATGTCGGAGCCGCCGTTCGCGTCTTTCGGGCCAGTGAAACGAACCTTGTCTCTGAAATTGAACATGATTTTTCCTCCTTAACCGACGACTTCAGCCGTCGAAACGTTGACGATACTCGCTTCCAGAAACTGCTTCTGGAGCTGTTTGGCTTCCTTGAAGCTCATGGGCTCGCTGTAGCGGCCCTCATCGAAGAAGTAAAGGCAGTACATTTTTCACATCCTCCTTAATGCTTCAGCCATGAAACGGATCAGCCCCGAGGCGCTCAAGAACATGAGCACCACGAGGCTGACGATTTCCTTATCCAGCATATCCATGACGCGCCTCCTTACAGCGGAAGCGCGTCGTCGTCGTTCCACGGGCAGTCGGGATCGTCCGGGTCGAGGTTGGTGAAGTCTGCCGGAGCGACATCCGCAGGCTTGCTGGCCTTGTCCCCGCCGCAGAAGTACACATTGTTGGCGAGGATCTCGGCGACGCGAACCTTGACGCCGTCCTTGTTGGTGTACTCGCGCATCTGGAGCCTGCCGTCCACGAGGATCGGCATACCCTTCGCGAAGTACTTGCTGATGAACTCAGCCGTGCTGCGCCACGCGACGCAGTCGATGAAGTCGGTGACGCGGGCCTCGTCGCGCCCGATGTCACGGTCGCAGGCGATGCGGAAGCTGGTGACGTGCGTACCGCCTGTCGTGCTCTTCAGAGTCGGGTCAGCGACGAGGCGGCCCATGATGGTGATGTGATTAAGCATTTTGTTTTCCTCCTAAAGTTATGAATTTTTTTGGCCTGATCGGCCACAACAGCCTACCAACCGAAGCTGATAGGCTGTAATTGCAGATCAGAAAGGAAGCGGCATTGCCCAGCGCTTGTGCGACCAGCCGCGGCTTGGGCTGTATTCGATTTCACCCCTTTCGTTCCAGAAGCTGAAGAACAGCCTGCCGCCGTCGTTACTCAGCGTCAGGCTGTTCTTCTTGCCCTTCAGTTTGATATACATGCTCACGCCGCCGCACCTCCCACGACCACGAAGTTCCCCGCGCCGTAGATGCTCTCCAGCGTCTTCAGCGCCTGCTTGCGGGTGCGGCCCCACTCGGTACGACGGATACGCGCTCCGTCGCGGAACTGAATGATGAAAGTATGAATTGACATGCGATAACCTCCAATGTATAAATAGTGTAGAAAGGTGTGGTTTGCTTGAAACGTATATGCAAAGATTGCGGGTGCGAATTCGAGCTCACTTCTTCCGAAGCCGAATTCTACGCATCTCGCAATCTTAAGCTGCCCCGTCGGTGCAAATCCTGCCGACGAAAAGCAAAAGACCCCAGATACGCCGATATGCGCGAGGTGATGCGTGATACTCCTACATCCAAAAGTTCCGCATCGGGCCGCGACATCACACGATCCGGGGGCGACGTAAAAGCCATCGCTCCGCAGTTCCTTGACGGCTTCGAGGAAAACCTCGACTTTTCGCCCGGCCTCAATCAAGAGGTGCGGCGCGTCTTCGGAACTTGGGAAGAGTTTGAGGCGTATATTGCTGGCGGAGAATGAAAAAGCTGAGAGGAAAACCTCTCAGCTTTTTTTCGATTTTAGAGAGCCTCAACTACGAGGCTCTCTGTAGTTCACTTGTACGCCGAACTCGCGGCTGTAGCTGACCCAGATGTCGAAGTCATGAGCGCCGAGGTACTTCAGCACTTCGCTGAGCTTCATGTTGCAGGTGTTGCCTGCGGTCTGGTTTTTGATGGCGTCCATGAAGTACGGGACAAAGCCAGCGTACAGGCGAGTGCTGATGACCTCGCCATTCTTCGAGTCAACGAGGTCGAGCAGGATATACTGCTTGGTGGTGTAGACATCGTAGCGGGTCTGCACCGTCTTGGCGGGCACGACTTCGTAGTGCACCAGCCGAACGACATGGTGGCCGCGCTCCATGTCACGCTTCGCCGGAGCAGCATAGAAGCTGTCGATGTCTTCGAGCGCTTCCAGCTCGACAAGGTTCTTGTTGTTGTCTTCGTAGGCCTGAGTGGCGAGAGAGGTTCTATCCATTTTAGTGTTCTCCTTTCAGTTTCGGGCGGTGCTCCGCCCTTTGTGGCCCGCGAGCTAAACGGAAAATTTCAGAGCGTCAAGGATCGCGCAGCGACCGCCTCGCGGCCAAAAAGTTTTTCGTCGCCTCAGCGAAAAGAAAAAGTTTTTGAGTCCTTGCGCTCTGAAATAGTGACGTAGAGGCTGTTAGGCTCCGTGAGCCTTACAGCCTCTTGGAACGGTTTTCGTTTATCGTGAGGCCTCAAAGGGCAGGTGCTCCGCCACTGAAAGGAAGAACACAATGGAGAGGTTCGCTCTCGCTCAGACCGATGTGACAGCAACGAGGGCCTGTCGGGCTGTGTAGCGCCTATACTGTATGTATAGCTATGCTACTACTGTGTGCGATGACATTTGCGTGTTTTTTCGTCGGCTTTTGCACGGCTTTGTGCCGCTTTCGACTGTGCAACCTGACGTTATGCACCAGCTCACTACTGTGTATACGGGTATGATACTGTACTGTACGTCTTGCGGCGTGGCACATGTCTTTCACACTTGCAGTAGGTCTCGTGCGCGTACCACTTTCGTCAAGCTGTAGCTTTCGTAACAGTAGCACAGCTGTCGATATGGTAGTGCGTGGCGGAGGCGGGCGTGGGGCGGTTAGGCTGGCGGCCGGTGCGTGGGTGCAGGCAGCCTACCGTTCCTTTCCTTTGCTGGTAGGTAGAGGTAGCCCCACCCCGCCGGAAAAAGTGGGTGTCTCGCAGAGAGGAGACGTATATATATTTCACACGCATTTGTGACTCTCGCCGGGCGTTGGTGTAAATTCACACCAATTTTTTTATGCCGAAAGGTAGAAAGAAATTGACAGGTGGTAGAAGATGGGCTAACTTGTAGCTGGCGTACACCTCCTTTCAAAGACCGCAAGGCTGCTGGGCATTCGCACTGCTCGTCGGTTGGGAGGAAGCAGCGGCGTGAAAATCGCCACCCCCCCCTCGGAAAAACAGGGGCGCCCCATTTGTTGTGGGAGTCCCGGCTGAAATATGAAAGAGGCTGTAGATGGCAAAGCAGAGGGCATACGACGGCAAGAAGACGCTGACCCTTGATTTCGGGACGCTGACCCCGAAGCAGAAGGAGTTCATGAAGGCGCAGACCTTCTTCGTGTGCTATGGCGGTGCGAGAGGCGGCGGCAAGAGCCATGTAGCCCGTGTCAAAGCGGCTGGCATGTGCTTCAGGTACCCGGGCATCAGGATCTTGATGGTCAGGTGTCATTACCCCGAACTGGAAGAGAACATTATCAGGCCTCTGCAGCGGATGCTGCCGGAAGAGGTATACAGATACAACGGCACGAGCAGGATCATGACGTTTGACAACGGGAGCGTCATCAAGTTTGGGCATTGGGACGGGGACTCGGCAGAGAACGAGTATCAGGGTGTCGAGTATGACGTGGTATTCGTTGACGAAGCGACACAGCTAAGCGAACGGGCTTTCCGGTATTTGACGACTGTGATCCGCGGCGTCAACGACTTCCCGAAGCGATTCTACTTGACGTGCAACCCGGGCGGGATCGGGCACCGTTGGGTAAAGCGGCTGTTTATAGACCGGCAATACATCAACGACCCTGACGATCCCGAGCGCAACGAAGACCCGAAGGACTATACGTTCATCCCTGCGACGGTCGACGACAACCCGTATCTCTTGGAAGCGAACCCGATGTATGTCAAGCAGCTGGCAAACATGCCGGAGGATTTACGGAGGGCGCACAGATACGGTGATTGGGACGCGCTGGGCGGCAACTACTTCAAGGGCTTTGGCGACCAGCATTTATTCCGGCCGTTCAAGATCCCGGAGCACTGGCCGAGGTACCGCAGCTTTGACTACGGCTTGGACATGTTTGCGATGGGCTGGGAGACGGTAGACCAAGACGGCAGGAGCTGGGTGTACAGGTACTACGAGAAGCCCGACCTCGTTGTTGAGGAAGCCTCCGCTCAGGCGAAGGCGCACACGCTGCCGGGAGAAAAGATACAGGCGACGTATGCTCCGCCGGATATGTGGGCGAGGCTGAAGGACACCGGCAAGACGATGGCCGAGCTGTTCATGATCTACGGGCTGCCGATCATACGCAGCGACAACAGCCGCGTGCAGGGGCACATGGTCATGAAGGACATGATGCAGCCGATACCGCTGAACGACCCGTATGTAAAGAGTCTGTTCCCGGCCGGGCAGGCACCGGAAAAACTGCCGGGGCTGATGATTTTCGACAACCTCGACCGTTTGATTTCGGACATCCGGGACATACAGGCGGACGAGAAGAACCCGAACGATTGCGCGAAGCAGCCTCATGACGTGACGCACAGCGTCGACATGCTCCGGTACTACTGCGTGAGCAGGACGCTGGCAGCGGAAGAGCAGAGGGCCAAGCAGGCCGAGTTCGACGAAATGTACAAGACCAAGCAGGACTATACCGAGTGGATGTGCGGGAACGTGCCCACTGATGACTATATGAGCTATTGAGGAGAGACGGATGGTATTTCAGATTTGCGCAGTAGCTGCGATTGCGCTGCTCGGATGGCTGAGCTGGGTAAGCTGGCGCCGCATAGAGGTTCTGTTGTCTGCTGTTGCGAAGCTGTCGAACGCGCTTGCCGAGCAGCAAAAGTTCATCGAGACCTCGTTCAAGGACTTTGATGGAGAGAACGAGCTGATCGAGAAGCGGATCACTAAGGTCGAGGAGCAGGTGGCTGAGCTGCCTGTTGAGAAATTCCGGGAGATCGCGGAGAAAGAGGCAGACTTTGTTGACGGTCTGAACAACATCCTGAACTACTCCGTTGACAACTACGGTCTGAACAAGGACGGTGTAAAGCATGAGTGAAAAGCTGGGTCTCTTCCTTGGCGAGAACAAGCCGACAGTAGAGTGCGTTTGGGGCTTTTATGAGAGGGGCTCGCTCTTCAACACCCAGATCAACCTCGACGAGACCGTCCGGGTGAACGAGAACTTCTATGTTGGCAAGCAGTGGGAGGGCGTGAACGCCAACGGACTCCCCACGCCGCAGTTCAACATCATGAAGCGTGTGGCGAACTTCACTGTGGCGACGATCACGTCGGACAACCTGAAGATCAACGCCACGCCGATGGAGAATACCCCCGGCACGAGCAAGCTGATCGAGCCTGTCCGCATCGTGAACGAGGAGTTCGAGTCTCTGACGGAGGCGAACGACATTCCGAGCCTGAACCGTGAGTTCTGCCGGAACGCGGCGGTAGACGGCGACGGCTGCACCTACACCTATTGGGACGCTGACGTTGATGTCGGCAGCGGCGTCAAGGGCGCCATCAAGACGGAGATCCTGCCGAACACGCGGGTATTCTTCGGCAACCCGAACGACCGGAACGTCCAGACGCAGCCCTACATCCAGATCGCCAGCCGGGAGATCGTGCGCAACGCGAAGCTGAAGGCGAAGGCGAACGGCGTACAGGGCTGGGAACAGATCAAGCCGGACAGCGAAGAGAGCGTCAGCACGGACAGCGTTAAGCTGACGGACGATAAGGTCACCGTTCTGCTTACCCTGTGGAAAGACGACGAGACCGGCGAGATCTGGGGCTACGAAAGCACGCAGAACTGCGAAATTCGGAAGCCTTGGAGCCTCGGCATCCGGCTGTACCCGATCACTTGGCTGAGCTGGGACTACATTCAGGACTGCTACCACGGTCAGGCCATGATCACCGGCCTGATCCCGAACCAGATCTTTATCAACAAGGCTTGGGCCATGAGTATGCTGAGCATCATGCGTACCGCGTGGCCGAAGATCATATACGACAAGACCCGCGTGAGCCGCTGGGACAACAGAGTGGGCAGCGCAATCGGTGTCAACGGTGGTGTGGACACCGTCGCAAGGGTCATCGACCCGGCAAGCATCAGCCCGCAGATCAGTCAGTTCATCCAGCTGGCGGTCGAGCAGACGGAGCAGAGCCTCGGTGCTACGAGCGTGGCGCTGGGCGACACCCGCCCGGACAACACCTCGGCCATCATCGCGCTGCAGCGTGCGGCTGCGACGCCGAGCGAGATGACCAAGCAGAACCTGTACCGGGCTGTAGAAGACCTGTTCAGGATCTACCTCGAGTTCATGGCCCAGTACTACGGGAAGAGAGTCGTGGACATCGAGACCCCGCAGGAGCTTGACCCGGTGTATCAGTTTGCCGGGCAGGCCGCGCCGGAGACGGTGCAGACGGAGTTCGACTTCAGCGTTCTGAAGGACTTCCCGATGATGCTGAAGCTGGACGTCGGCGCGTCGAGCTACTACAGCGAGATCGCTGCCGTGCAGACGCTGGACAACCTGAGAATGGCTGGCCAGATCGACGTCATTCAGTATCTGGAGCGCATCCCGGAGAGCTACATCCCGAGACGCAGGGCGCTGATCAACGAGCTGAAGCGCCAGCAGGCGATGGCTCCGATGATGCCGCCGGAGGGAGCACCCCCGCAGATGGGTGAAGACGGCGGAACCGTGATCCCGGGCCAGAAGCCCGAAGTCACCGCAGGCAGGGGGTATGGAAGCCTCCAGCACCAGATCAACAAGGCGGGCAGCGCCGAAGGACTGATTTGAGCCGCAAGACCAGCGGTTTAGATACAAAAAATCTTTTAGCCGGACTACCAGCGGCAGAAAGGAAAAATCATGGACGAAAACAAGATTGCAGAAGTCGAGGCCGAAGAGACCGAGGTCACAGAGCAGATCGAAAGCGCGTTTGACGAAGAGTGGGAGGACGCTCCTGCCGACGATAACGACTTTGACCTGAGCGACGACACGGAAGCCGCAGAAGCTGAACACCAGAGCGAGGAAGCGGACGAGCAGGAGGAGACCGAAGCAGAACCCGAGGAGACTCCCGAAGACAAGCCTGCTGCCGGAGCGGAGGCGGAACACCAGCGCTTCCATCTGAAGCACAACGGCGAGGAGCGGGACGTTGACACGGAAGAAGTCGTGGCGCTGGCCCAGAAAGGGCTGGACTACGACAGGGTGCGTCAGGAGAGGGACACCTTCAAAGATCAGCACCCGAAGTTCAAGGACTATGAGAGTTTTCTGAGTGAGCTGGCCGAAGCCAGCGGCACCGACATCCCGGGGCTCATGGAGCAGACCCGAGCGACGCTTCTCGTACAGAAAGCGAAGGCTGAGGGCAGAGAGCTGAGCGAGGCTGCGGCCATCGCGCAGATCAGGGCCGAGAGCCGCAAAGCTGCGGAAAAGCCTGCCGCCGAAGAGCCCAAGCCGGAGAAGACCCCGGAGCAGGAGCAGGAAGAGCAGCGCAAGGCGAATGTGGCGGCTTTTGTAAAAGCCTACCCCGGCGTCAAAGCCGAGGACATTCCCAAGGAAGTCTGGGAGGACTGCTTCCGCACCGGCGACCTTACCGGGGCCTACGCCCGTTGGGAGAACAGGAAGCTCAAGACCGAGAACGAACAGCTTAAACAAAACCAAAAGAATAAAGAGCGGAGTACCGGCTCTCGGCGTTCTGCCGGGGCTACTACCCCCAAGGACGCATTTGACGAAGCGTGGGACTCCATCTGACATGGAGGAATTAATTTATGGCAACTCGTTCCATCAACGGCGGCGCCAACGTCATCAACCTTGCCGAGAAGGCTTCTCCCAAGGTCGTTGAGCGCTTCAAGATCGGTTCCGTGACCGAAGGCCTGTTCAGCCACGACTATGACTGGACTGGCGTAGCGACCGTTCAGGTTCGCAGCATCGACAACATTCCGCTTCAGGACTACAACTCGACCAAGACCGACGGCACCAGCCGCTACGGTACGATGTACGAGGTCGGCGACACCGTTCAGGAGATGACGGTGAACGATGACAAGTCCATCTACGGCTCTATCGACAAGCGGAACAACACCGAGACTCTCCAGACCAAGGCGGCCTCCCGCATCCTGAAGCGCGAGACCGACGAGGAGATCATTCCCTACGCCGACAAGTACCGCCTGACCAAGATGGCGCAGAAGGCCGGTATGGGCTACTTCATGGGCAGCACCGCGCTGTCCGCCAGTAACATCGTTCGCACGATCATGCTCGCCAACGCGGCCATGAGCAACCAGAAGGTTCCCGAGACCGGCCGTGTGCTGTACATGGGCTACACTCTGGCTGTCGACCTCAAGCTGGCCGATCAGGTCATCGACATCGACAAGCTCGGCGAGAAGGCTATCGTCAACGGTGCCTTCGCCAAGATCGACAAGTGTCAGGTTCGTCTGGTTCCTGACGACTACATGCCTGCCGGTGTCCACTTCATGATCATCAAGACCGGCGTCGCCCTCGCTCCTAAGAAGATCGAGGACTACCGCGTCCTGACTGGCACCCACCTGCTTGACGGCTCTCTTGTCGTTGGCCGTTTCCTGCACGACTGCTTCGTGCTGAAGACCAAGGAGAAGGGCATTCTCGTCTGCATGGATGCTCCCTACTCCATCAGCTCCGGCGTCACCGGCGACGCTGCGACTGTGAAGAACGGCGAGACTCTCCAGCTGGCTCCGAAGGTGAAGCTCGTTTCCGGCGGCGACGACGTTGTCGGCGTGAACTTCAGCTATGCCTCCAGCGCTACCAGCAAGGCGACCGTCAGCGCTTCCGGCCTGATCACCGGCGCTGCTGACTCCGGCTCCGCCAACATCACGATCACCGCTGGCACGGCCACGAAGACCGTGGCCATCACCTGCGCCGCGGCTTCCTGATTGCAGCACAAACCTATAGGGCGGGGCCTTAACCCCGCCCTATTCCCATAACAGGAGGGAGAACTACATGAGAACCATTTATGAAAAGCATATCAGCGCTGACGCAGCCTACGTTGAACTAGCGGGCCCGCACAGCGAGCTTTCGTCTGCGCCGAAGATCGGAATTGCCGACGGCTCCAAGTACGAGTGCACCGACAGCTCCAATGTCGGCAAGGTCTACACCTTCAGCGAGGCTGACGGCGACTGGAACTATCAGATCACACTCAGCGACGCATAAGGAGGGGGCAGCCATGTTTCCAAAACATTGGTCTACTCTACGCAAGCTGATTTGGCTGAAATCCACCGTTCTGTCCGGGGCATCAGCCGTCCTCAAAACAGCAACAGGCAACCCCATCCACATCACAGACGCGCTTGCCAAGCCAGCCGAGGCGTTGAGCGTGGCGTTTGCGCCCGTGCAGAGCGGTAGCGGTGACCCAAGCCCTGACAATGTGCGCCCCATCAGCGGGTGGACGGGCTTGACGGTGTATCACAGCGGCGAGGACACAGACAATCCCACCACCATCCCCATCAGTTGGAGCGACAGCGGCACGGTCTACGGCGGCACTCTTGATGTGCTGACGGGTGTGCTGACGGTGGAGTGGGTGAGCGTACACCTTGGCGGGATTTCGTGGTCAAAAAACGGCGTGAGATTTGATTCCGGCTACTTGGAAGCGGCAACCCATGCATATGGCGTTTTAGCGGTGCAATGCGAGTGCTATAAGGGCATCCCAAATATGAGTGGGGCTGGCTTCAACTCAGATGCGCCAGACTACCAAATCTGTTTCAATTCTTCGGCGGGTCGGTCTTACTTCATTGTCAAAGACCCGCGCTACTCGACAGGCTCTGACCTCAAGACCGCGCTGAATGGCGTTTACGCTGTCTATAAACTCAAAACGCCGCAGACCATCCAACTCACGCCGACCGAAGTGCAGTTGCTCCTTGGCGAGAACAATCTGTGGTCGGATGCCAACGGCGATTTGTCGCTGACCTACTACGCAGACGGGAACGCGGATGACATCGAGTCGCTTGGCATCTTGCTTGGCAACCGCTATGTCAACAATCACGAAGCTGACGAGCCGACAGACCGCGAGGCTCTTGACATTATTCTTGGGAGGTAGCCCATGAAAAGAAGCGAACTCATCAAAATCCGCGAACTGATTGAAAAAGCGTCTGCCTCTCTCGCAGACGATGACGCGATTGCCGCGCCTCTTCTGTTCCCATCGTGGGCGGTCGGCGTTGCCTATGCCGTGGGCGACAGAGTTGCCTACAACGGCAAGCTGTACAAGGCCGTGCAAGCGCATACCAGTCAAGCCGACTGGACACCCGATGTAGCCGTCTCGCTCTACACCGAGGTTGCCGCAAGCGGACAGGGTGACACGCCCGACAATCCCATCCCATACAACAACAACATGGAGTTGTTCAAGGACAAGTATTATTCGCAGAGCGGCGTCGTCTACGTCTGCTTCCGCGATACGGGCGTTCCCGTGTACAACAACCTCGCTGACCTTGTTGGGCTGTATGTGACGGTGTGGGAGGAGTAAGCCATGACGAAGACAGAGGCAGTTCAGAAGCTGCTGGCATGGGCCGAGTCGCAGGTCGGCTACCACGAGGGCGCGGGCAACTACAACAAGTACGCCGAGGACGTGAGGCTGCAGAAGCTCTATGGCTGGAACGCCCAGAAGGAGCCGTGGTGCGACATCTTCACCGACGAGGGCTTCATCGTCTGCTTCGGTCTGGACGCCGCAGCCGCCATGACCTACCAGCCTATCGGCAAGGGCAGCGCCGCCTGCCGGACTTCCGCGAAGTATTTTGCCGATAACTTCGCCTTCGTGCAGCAGCCGGAGGCTGGCGACGTCATCTTCTTCTACGACAAGGAGAGGGTCATCAACCATCAGGGCTTCGTGCAGAAGGTGCAGGGCGGCGTCGTGTACACCATCGAGGGCAACAGCTCCGACGGCGTACAGCGCTGCGCGTATGCCGTGGGAAGCAGCGCCATCGCAGGCTACGGCATACCAAAGTGGTCGGTCGTGACTGACCAAAACGCAGATGACCAGAACCCGGCTGACGAGGTCGTCGTCGAGCCGCAGAAGGGCATCGAAGGACTGCCGGAGCTGCAGCGCGGCATGAAGGGCGAAGTCGTCCGGGCTGCGCAATACCTGCTCAACGGCAGGGGCGCGTCCGTCGGCTACTACGGCGCGGACGGAGACTTTGGCCCCGGCACGGAAGCAGCGGTGCTTGCCTTCCAGCGGCGCAACGGCCTTGAAGCCGACGGCATCATCGGCCCGCTGACGTGGGCAAAACTGTTGGGGGTAAGCTGAAATGAGCGCACAATGGGCATCCATCATCGTAGGGGCTTTGTCCCTGCTTGGTACGCTGGCGGGCGCGTACTTCGCCAGCCGCAAGAACACGGCGCTGATCGCGTACCGCTTGGAAGAGCTGGAGAAGAAGGTCGACAAGCACAACTCTGTTATCGAGCGCACCTACGCGCTGGAGGAGTGGCGGGCTGTCGCCGAGGAAAAGCTGAAGGTCGCCAGCCATCGCATCGACGACCTCGAACGAAAAGGAGCTTAAACATGATGAAGTACAAGTTCGCTGACTGGATCAAGGCTGCGGGCATCCGCGCCATCAAGACCGTTGCGCAGACGGCCGTTGCCACTATCGGCACGAGCGCTGTCATGGGCGACGTCAACTGGCTGGCCGTCGGCAGCGCCTCTCTGCTGGCGGGCATCCTGAGCCTGCTGACGAGCGTCGCCGGTCTGCCCGAGCTGGACAAGCTCGGGGAGTAATGGGAGGGAAAGAACATGGCTTTTCAGCACAACTGCTGTTTTATCGAAGTCGTCAGCGGTCAGGTAAGCCCGGACAGCATCCGGCAGCTTGCCAACCTGCGCGACTACGCTTTCGCGCAGAAGACAAAGGGCGGCGCACTTCTCCCTCCGGGCGTGAAGGTGCAGCTTTCTGTCGATGGCACCGTCATCAACGTCAAAGAAGAAAATGTGCGCGTCAGCGGCAACGTCTTTGAATGCTGCGGCGTCATTTGGGACGGCGGCTGGTACTTCTCCGGCGCCGGTGACAAGACCTATTCCGACAACGCTCCGGCGTGGGCGTCCGGCGGCGGTGACGAGCCGTTCGTGCTGCACGGAACGATTACTGGAGAGACAGACGGCACAGTTCAGGAGAGCGTTGCAGACCTCGTGGCGGCTATCACGGCGGGAAAACGCGTTGTTTTTCACTTGGAACCGGTTGAGGATTTGTGTATCAATGTGGAGATGGTGCATTGCTCGATTAATGAAGGCAATCCGTATTGCGTGGGGAGTTTCGCAGATGACACTTTGGTTTGCTATGTGGTTGGAGTTAGTGGTGACGCGCTTGTCTTTGAAGTCTACTCCTACACCCTCACGCCCGCCACATGACCCGCTACGGAGACGCAGGACGGCCGTGAGGTTTGCTGACCTGCTGGATCAAGAAAAGCTAACAGGAGGCTGTACATGCTTTCTGACAACGAACTGATCGTTCACAAGTTCCCAAGGCAGGACGTCTGCATCTACCCGATCTCGGACGTCCACCTCGGAGCCGCGGAACATCTGGAGCGGGAGTGGAGCGCATTCTGCGCCCACCTGCTCGACGACCCCCACGCCTACATAACGCTGGGCGGCGACCTGCTCAACAATGCCGTGAAGAACTCCGTGAGCAACGTCTATGAGGAGCGGCTGCGGCCCCGCGAGCAGAAGAGGCTGATTGTGGAGATGCTGACGCCGCTGCGCGAGCGCATCCTCTGCCTCGTGCCCGGCAACCACGAATGGCGCAGCGCGAGAGAAGTCGACGACGAGCCGACCTACGACATCGCCTGCAAGCTGGACTTGGAGCATCTGTACCGGCAGAACATGGCCTTCGTCAAGCTCCAGTTCGGCGACAACCGAAAGGGCAAAGGCTCGGACAACCCGACCTATGTGCTGGCAGTCACCCACGGAGCCGGAGGCGGCATCCTGACCGGAGCTGCCGTCAACCGGGCGGAGCGCTTCGCCTATGTGCTGGACGGTATCGACGGCATCATCGTCGGGCACACGCACAAGCCATTCGTGACCGCGCCCGAGAAGCTCTCGGTCGACCCGCAGCACAACACCGTCTACCGCAGGCCCTTCGTCGTGGTCAACACGTCAAGCTGGATGGCCTACGGCGGATACGCCGCGAGAAAGATGCTGACGCCCAGCGGTTATAGACCGCAGGTGCTGACGCTGCGCGGCAGAAGAAAGGAGATAGACGCGTCCATGCGTCTGTCTTGGACATAAGCAAGGAAGTGATTTTATGGCAACGACCGCACAGAGAGTATTCGACATCGCTATGGGCCTGATGGACGAGCTCAGCGATACCGGCGCCACCGATACCGAAGATACCAAGGAGTACAAGGACAGGACTCTCCTGATCCTGAACGCTCTGCGCGGCGAGCTCTATCCCTACAGCGACACTTGGGCTGTCACGGAGACCGGCAAGCGCCCCATCGTGGCCGTCATCGCCAACTTCACCGACAACATCGGGCTCGACGACTACATCTGCCAGAGCGTGATGCCCTACGGCCTTGCCGCTCAGCTTCTGCTTACGGAAGACCCGAGCGCTGCCGGGTTCTTCCAGCAGCGCTACGAGGAGCTCATGGGCAAGCTGCGCTCCGGCCTGCCGACGGAGAGCGAAGACATCTACGACATTTACGGCTTGAACGGCGGCGTCGAGCCCTACAACGAATTTGGCATGTGGAGGTGACCGGCATGGCGACTGAGACCAGAGGCAGAAGCAGAACCTACAGCAAGCCGGAAGACCTTCGCGCCGAGATCCTCCGCTACTTTGAGGAGTGCCAGAAGGCCCGCATCCTCCCAGACTATCCCGGCATGGTCATCTTCCTGAAGTTCCGCTCTAAGGCGGCGCTGGAAGACCTCGCCAATCCCGAGCACTGGCTTGAGGAGTTCGGCGGCGATGAGGAGAAGGCGGCGGCGAAGGCGAAAGCCTACGGCGAGATCCTTGAGGAAGCCGCGCTCCGGCGCGAGAGCTTCCTCGTCCGACTGATGTCGTCCGACAACAAGCGGGCGCAGGGCTGCCTGAACATCCTGAAGCAGAAGGAGAACGGCGGCTATGTCGACAAGCCGACGGAGAGCGGAGAGAAGACGCTGAACATCCGCGTCATCGGCTGCGGCGGCATGGACGCTTTCAAGTAAGGGGGCTTTGGCATGGCGAACATCAGCGCAGCGACAAACGAAAAGGTCTTCCCGATCAAGAGCTGGCTCGGCCTGAATGAAGCCCCCGATGGCGACACCAAGCTGAAGATGGGCGAGGCCAGCATCATGCAGAACTGGCACGTCACCCGGGACGGCAACCTGAAGCGCAGACCGGGCGCGACGACCGTCATGGGCCTGCGCGTCTCCTATACGACGAGCACGGACGCAGAAGAGGTCGCCGTCTGCCAGACCGCAGACGACGCGACCATTGCCTGCTACGACAGCGTTGTGACCAACAGCTTCGGTCTGCTGGAGCTTGGCAACAAGCTCGGCGACTACACGGCCGAGGAAGCAGACGAACAGCTCGTCAGTCTGTATTTCAAATATCAGGATAAGTTCTATCAGTATTCCGACGAAGAGACTGCGGACGGCGTGAGCACTTGGAAGGGCTACCGCGTCAGCTCCGTCCCGTCCAACGGGCAGGTCAAGCCCGTCGACGGCCTGTGGAGCGGGCGCGTGGCAGGAAAGCGCTGCGTGCTTGCCGCCTGCGAGAACCGTGTGTGGAGCCTGTGGGATGACGCAAACAGCCAATGGCAGAAGGTCTCGCTTGGAACCGTCAACAGCGGCGACGGCGTACACTTCTTCCCGTTCGACGGCAAGGCTTACATCATGACAGGCCACGAGTATGCTGTCTGGGACGGCGGCGCGTCCATAGCGTCCGTCACCGGCTACATCCCGCTTGTGGCTATGGTAATTTCCCCGCTCGTCAACGGCGAGCTCGGAACGGCCGTCAGCGGCGAGCTGAACGAGTCTATCAACCTGCTCATCGGCAAGCGGAGAGCTTGGCTCTCCCCGGACGGCGTTGGCACCACCTTCCAGCTGCCGGAGAACGGCATGGCCAGCATCGACTACGTCAAAGACCTGAAGACCGGCAACAACCTCGCGACCGGCTGGCAGGGCGACACAACCAACGGAACAGTGACCTTTACGACGGCTCCTGCTGCCGCGACGAACGCCTATGAGGTCGGCTGGACGATGCCTTCCGGCGCCCTCGACCCGGCAACGCAGCTGCGGGCGCAGGTGGAGGCGATGCACTTCTCGGAGCTGTACGCCGGTACGCAGGACACCCGCATCTTCCTGTACGGCGACGGCAGCAATCAGGCGATCTACAGCGGCATCGACTATGACGGCACGCCGAGGGCGGACTACTTCCCAGACCAGAACGCCATCCGCATCGGCGACAGCAATTCGCCTATCACGCAGCTGATCCGGCACAACAGCACGCTCGTCGCCTACAAGACTGACGCTGCGTACTCCATTACCTTCGGTATCACATCGCTGGCAAACGACGTGTATACCCCCGCGTTCTACGCAACGCCAATCAACAGAGCTGTCGGCAACCTGTCAGTCGGGCAGGTGCAGATCGTCGGGAACAACCCTGTCACGAGCTTCGGCGAGCACCTGTACATGTGGAAGGGCAATCAGTACGGCAACCTGACAACGGACGAAAAGAACATCAAGCTGATCTCCAGCCCGGTGCAGGCGTCGCTAAAGGAGCTGCGGCTGTCGCTTGCCAAGATGTTCGACGACAACGCCGGACAAGAGCTTTTCATCAGCGAGAACAGCAAGACGCTGGTCTGGAACTACGAGCTCAACGCTTGGGCTCGATACAGCGGGCTGACAATCACCTGCATGACGAGCTTCGCCAACAGTTTGTTCTTCGGGACGGCGGACGGCCGCTTCTGCGTGTTCGACGAGGAGGCTTACGGCGACGACGGCGAACCCATCGACGCCCGCTGGGAGAGCGGCGCCATGAGCTTCGGCGCGGATTATATGCGCAAGCTCTCTGCAAAGCTGTGGGTCGGGATGAAGCCTGTTGCCGGTTCGTCTGTAACGGTGACCGTCGAGACCGACCGCAAGAGCACTTTCGCCGAGAAGCTCGTCAGCTCGGACAGGGCGAAGATCGCCGGAGAGCCCTTCATGGCCCGGTGCAAGCTGAAGGCCAAGAAGTTCGTGTACTACAGACTGATGCTCCTGTCCAACGAGTACGCGCCGCCTGCTACGGTGTCGGCGGTGGACATTCAGGTCAGGTCTGCTGGCTATACCAAGTGAGGTGAAAGCATGGCGCTCGACCTCATAAAAAACGACAACACATTACTGTACTTCCTGAACAACAACGCCCGGAAGGTCTACCGGCGGATCATCATGGATACCGAGAACGGCGAGACCGGGCTTGCGACGGAACGTTCCGTGCAGGAGGTCATGGCGGACGCGCAAAATCTCGCTGTGCTGATCCAGAACACTGGTGACGCGCTTACCGAGAGCATCGGCGCTCTGGAGCACACGATGACTTCCGACTACGTCTCAAACAGCACCTTTGGCGAGTTGCGCGAGAGCATCACGACGCAGATACAGGCGCAGGCCGGGTTGATCGCAGAGTACTACAGCCTTACGCAGACCATCCAGAGCGGGCTGACCGACACCGACACCGAGCTGCTCAATTACATGACGCAGATGGACGGCAAGATCCAGCGCGGTTATCTGGACGACCCGGACAACCCCGGGCACACGATCTTCGGCATCGCAATCAGTGAGAAGCTGGAGTTCACCGGCTCGGAGACGACGCAGGACGGCGAGACCTACTACGAGCTGTCGCCCTTGCAGACCTTCGGCTTCTACACCTCGACGGGCTGGCAGTTCTGGATCGGCGGCGAGAAGCGCGGCTGGTTCGACGCGACGGACGGCATGCTTCACATCAAGCAGCTCGTCATTGAACAGTCGCTGCAGTTCGGCGATTGGGAGATCACGATAAGCAACGGCTTCGGCCTTAGATATACGGGGAGCTAAGCTATGCCGACACTTTCTTTCAACGTCACAAAATGGGACTGGTGGAGCGCCTCCGTCAGCATCCCGTATACGCTTAGCTACAACGCCAGCACCAACAAGACGACGGTCACCTTCTCCGCCTGTACTCTGTCGTATGTCGGCGCAAACCACTACGGCACCGACACCACGACGACGCTGACGGTCAAGGCTGGAGACAACACGAGCAGCAGCGGCACGACGAGCTTCACGACAGGGGGCAACTCAAAGCCGTCCGGCGAGACCTATACCGGCACGCCGAGCCCGGTCAGCATCACGGTGCAGCATAGCGCAGGGCCCGGCGCGAAGACCGTCACCGTAGAGGCAGAGACTACCATCCACGTCGCCCCGCAGGGGACGAGCGGCAATATCCAGCCGCCGTATTACTACATCTCCGGTTCCGGCAGCCGGACGGACACAAGCCATACGATCCCGTATGCTTCCATTATCGCGAGCTGCTCCAGCTCCGTACAGGCCAACAGCAGCATCGCGCTGACGATGACGCGCTACAGCAGCTCCTACTACCACAAGGCGACTTTCAAGGTGAGCGGCACGACGCTGGCTACCTCATCTGCCTTTGCCACGAGCCTGAGCTATACGGCGGCGCGGAGCTGGTTTAGCAGCTACCCGAGCGCGTCGAGCCTGACAGTGACGGTGTCGGTTCAGACCTATACCGACAGCAGCGCGACCACAACGGTCGGCTCGCCTGTGACGGCTACGGTGACGGTCTATGCCGACAGCGGCATGGCGCCGACCATCGGCGGAGGCTTTGCCACAGCGGCCGCTTACAATACCGGCACGGCAGCCTCTGGCATCACTGGCTATGTGCAGGGCTACAGCAAGTGCAGGCTGACGCTGACGAAGAGCGGGCTGACGCTGGCGAACAACGCGACGGCGGCGAGCTACAAGGTCGTCTGCCAGAGCTACACCGGCACGAAGAACAGCCCCGGCGCGACAGAGACCATGACGACGAACGTTCTGACTGGCAGCTCGGCCATTACGATCACGGTCACGGTGACGGACAGCCGCGGGCTGACGGCGAGCACGACGCTGACCGTCACACCGATGGCCTACGCCAATCCGACGCTCTCCGGCATCAGCGTTTTCCGCTGCAACATCAGCGGCGTGGCTGACCCGGACGGAACCTACTACAGCGCCGAGGCGACGGAGAACCACTCCTCCCTGAACAGCCAGAACAGCGTCACGCTTCAAGCGCAGTACAAGGCGGTGACGGACGCCAACTACGGCGGCCTGTACAATCTTTCGAGTGGCACGGCGCGAGTCCTCGGCAGCGGTCTGCTTAACCCAGACATCAGCTACATCGTGCGGATCAACCTGACCGACAGCCTCGGCAACATCTCGCAGGCGACGGTGCTGCTACCGAACCGCAAGTGGGCGATGAAGTTCCGACCGGGCGGCGAAGGCGTAGGCTTCGGCAAGGCGCCAGATCATACGAAAGCGCTGGAGATCCCGGCGGATTGGGAGATGTACTTCGGCACAGAGACCTTCAAGGAGCACGCGCAGAAGCTCTACGACAGCGTGGGCATCGAGATCGCCAACGGCGACGACCTGAACGATTACACGACGCCCGGCGTCTATTGCTCGCCGAGCGGCACGGTCACCGCGTCGCTGTCCAACTGTCCCGTCACCGGCTGGAACTTCCGGCTGGACGTCCGGCTGACGAGTGGCGACGGCTTCTTGACGCAGACCATCACGAGCAGCGGGTACTCATGTATCTACACGCGACAGCTGCACAGCGGAACATGGAGCGCGTGGACAACGCTTGGAGACGTCGGCCTTACGACCATCACAAGCGTTGATCAGGTCAAGGGTCTCGTTCCGGGGATTTATCAAATATCCGGGGCATCTGCCGGAATATTCCCGTTTCAATGGGGCGTTTTGGTTGTGCTTCATGCTGGGAACTATGGGATAGCACTCTTTTCCCCGGTCAACAGCACAAGTTTGAGCGCTTGCTATCGCAGGAGCTGGCAGCGAAGCGACTCGTCTTGGTATGAGAGCGCATGGGTCGGATAAACCGATTAAGGAGGACAGCATCATGCACACTATCATCGAACAGCAGACGGCACAGGAGGAGTAAGATATGGCTATCACCCCGTATGACAGCGCGGCACAACAGCAGGCCATCAACCAGATGTATGACGCTCAAAAGCAGACGCAGCTGAGCCAGCTTGAGAACGCATACAATCAGCAGCGCAGCAGCTACGAGCAGGCTGCCGCGCAGATCGCGCCGACTTATCAGGCGCAGGCCAACGACCTCGCCGTCCAGTACGAACGCAACAAGCGCAACCTCAACGAGCAGGCGGCGGCGAGAGGTCTGAACACCGGCACGGCATCCCAGCAGCAGCTTGCGCTCAATCAGGTCTGGCAGCGGAACTACGGTGCGCTGAAAGGCCAGCAGGCGCAGGCCGAGACGGCAGCCCAGCAGAAGATGACCGACCTCGAGGCAGCGTACCAGCAGCAGGTGGCTCAGGCCATCGCCAACAACGACTACGACAGAGCAAAGGCTCTGTACGACGAGGCGCAGACGGCCTACCAGCGCCAGATGCAGGAAGACCAGATCGCCTACCAGCGCCAGCAGGACGCTCAGGCGCAGCAGCTCAAGGAAGCGCAGCTCCTCGCCTCCTACGGCGACTTCTCGCTATTTGCCAATCTCTACGGTCAGGACGCCGCTGCGCAGATGTCCGCACTCTGGACTGCGCAGAACCCTGACCTCGCGTATAACACCGGGCGCATCAGCGCAGCGCAGTACTACCAGATGACAGGGCAGTATCCGCAGGGCTATACCGCGTCCAGCAGCAGCGGCGGCGGCGGTGGTTATCGCAGCGGCGGTGGTAGCCCGGCGACTACTACGACGACCAATCCGACTACGGAGCCGACGACCGAGACTGATCCGCTTTCCGATCTCGCCGAACGTTTCCAGTATGGCTCCGACGAGGAATACTTCGCCGCTAAAACGAACGAGATTGCAAGCGATGCAAGGCAGCAGGCTCAGGCTTATGCTGTTGCGAACGGCATCAATCCTTGGGACAGCGGCTATGCCGGTTTCGTTGACGAAGCTCAGCGCCGTATTCTGGCTGACAATTCCGACTACTCGTACTATCGCGGTGAGTATGAGAAGGAGAAGGACGCCAGAAAAGACAAGGAAGCTATCGCTTCGCAGAAGAAGCAAGCTAAGGCTAAAGAGGAGAAGCGCCAGAGCGACATTGATGAAGCTATTAAGATGATGTCCTACGCCGCAAATTATGGAGTGTAAGCTATGGGCTTTTTGAAGGACTATATCAGTTCTCTCACAGAGAGAAAGAAGCAGAAGAAAGAGACGCAGGAAGCCCCTGCGTCTCAGGCCACAGCGGACGGCGCCAGCGCCTTGCTCTCCAGATATAGGCCGCCAGAAAACTATACCCCCACAACTCCTTCGGCAGATCCGCCGATCAGGCAGTATAGCCCTACAGGCATGGGGGAAGTGAAAACCTACGACGACCTCATGCCTTGGACTGATCGCCGCGGCAACGTAAACGTCTCCAACCTGACTACCGGCGAGACTAAGCGCGTGTTCACGGCAGCGACAATGGGCAAGGACAAGACGACGAGAGACGATTTCGGCGCAGACTTAGCGCAGTCTATTCTCGGGGCCGGGCTTAGACAGGGCGCAAACTATCAGTCGGCCCTCGCCACCGCCGGGCTTGGTATTATGGGCCTTTTCAACAAGGACAACAACTATCAGCCTGAAGTCGGGTCTGCTCTGTGGCGTTGGCAAGAAGGCGCCGAAGCTCGCGCCAAAGCGGCTGAGACTGTGTCTCGAGACTCGAAAGCCGGGCGCGGGAAAGTCGGTGGTCTCGTCATGGACGTCGCCTCCGGCGGCATTGACCTCGCAGCAGACCAACTCATGAACCTTATCGTCCCCGGCTCCGGCATGGCCGCAATGGCGACTCGCGTCTTCGGTAGCTCGTCCGAAGAAGCTCGGCAGGAAGGCAAGACCATCAGCCAGCAGGTGCTCACCGGCCTCAAATCCGCCGCAATCGAGTGGGCGACAGAAAAGTTGGCTGGTGTCGGCGGCCGCAAGGGCGTAAAGCCCGGCTGGATCGACGGCGCTCTCGACAAGGCGCTTGACCGCTTCGTTGCCAGAGGCGGCAACGCCATCGTCGGCAAGATGGTTCAGGCATTCGGCTCTGAGGCCGCTGAAGAAATGCTCTCCAGCGTTCTCAATCCGCTTGA
>Ga0310690_10001460_pt1 | contig 41891 bp, 66 predicted proteins | sample AusTroGonzalo_MG_2_FD_207661 | JGI IMG/M metagenome (GOLD analysis project Ga0310690, IMG submission 207661) | Bovine rumen microbial communities from tropical cattle in Woodstock, Queensland, Australia - Gonzalo_04 (v2) (version 2) | ecosystem: Host-associated > Mammals > Digestive system >... | reverse complement strand
GAATCCAAACGCTGTCGTTGAAGTTGCGAGCACTCTTCCGACTCTCGAAATGCAGTATCTCGCGAAAGCGATGAAAGAACTGCGCGAAGATCGCGGAATCAATGCAGCAGAGAACAAAGAGCTCTTCAAGAAGCAGCACGCTGCGCTGATCGCTGCAAAGCTCGCGCCTGACAAACCTCTCGTCGAGTACAACGTCAGCGAGCTCGAGAATCTGATCGACGCTATGCGTGCGAACTTCACGCCGACTGGGACGGAGTTGAAAGTCGGATGATCGCTACGCTGAAAGATATGACGAAGTCAAGGGATGGCAAATGGGTGATCTCGTTTGCCACCCTCGAAGACTTCTCTCAAACGTTCGACGAGCTTGCAGACAAAGAAGTCACGATCGAGATCAAACAAGCTCGCAAGCACAGAAGTCTCGACGCGAACGCGTACGCATGGGTTCTGATCGACAAGATCGCAGAGAAGACTGGGCTGCGCAAAGTTGACGTCTATCGTCACGCGATCAAAGAGATCGGAGGAGTAAGCGACACGATCTGCGTTATGGACAAAGCTGTCGATCGACTTCGCGAAGGTTGGGAGAAGAACGGCATCGGCTGGCAGACTGAAGTCATGAAGAGCAAAGTCGCGGGCTGCACAAACGTCACGCTGTTCTACGGATCGAGCGTGTACGACTCGAAGCAAATGTCTCAACTGATCGACTCGCTCATTCAAGACGCTGAAGCATTAGGCATTCCGACGATCTCAGACGATCAAGCTGCAAAGCTGATCGGGAAATGGAGCGAGCATGACTAAGAGCATCATGCAGACAGAGAAAGAGTGCTTCTTCTGCGGGCGAAAGACATGCCTCGAACGTCACCACGTCATGGCGGGCACTGCGAACCGCAAGCTCTCAGAGCGCTATGGGATTTGGATTTGGGTCTGCCATGACGATCATGTCGGCATCGACGGAGTGCAGTACGACAAGCAGCGAAACTGGGACTTAAAGAAGCAAGCGCAGATCGCGTTCGAGGAACGATACGGGCACGAGCTGTGGGTCAAGACATTCATGAAAAACTATATCTACTGAAAAGGAGACAGAGGGCTATGACACAGGACACATTCAATCTCGTCAAGATCATGCTGAAAGCGGGATCAGTGCAGCAGAAAGAGATCGCGAGACTCGCGGGAGTTTCTACTGCGACTGTCTGCAGGATCAATGCATACGGAGTCGACTCTCTCGAAGAGTTCCGTAAACTCGACGTGGAACGCTCGAGACGCACACGCGCTAAGAAAGCTGCAAAAAAAGCTGCTGAAAAAGCTGCTGAAAAAGTTGTCGAGAAAGTTGTCGAGAAAGCTACCGAGAAGACTGAAGAAAAGCACGTCGTCGAGAAGTCGCACGTCAGCACTTATCAGATCAACAGACTGATCGAGCAGCAGAACGAGACGATCGATCTGCTGAAAGTGATCTCGAACAAGCTCGTATTCATTGTCGAGCAGCTTTCTTGATAGGAGGGACGAGTATGCCTTGCAAGAGATATGACGAATACGGCAACGAGAGTTCGTCCGGTCGCTACAACGACTGCGGTGAAGACTTGCTGATGAAGTACACAGGGTATCACAGCGAAGCTGAAGCTCGCTACTACGAAAGCGGACAGTACGAGATCGATCAAGCAGCAGAGAGAGAAGCTCGCGAGCAGCAGCGCGAAGAAGCGCTCGAGAATCTCGCGATTGAACTCGGTCTGAGCGAGAAGTGCGCGAAGAACTGCTTCAACTTCTATGAGCTCGCTGACGGATTCTTCGACGACGATTTTTGCGTCAGCGATAGACAAGCTGACTTCTTGAAAGCGTGGTGCTGCTGCTGTAAAGGCAAAGAAGAGGGCAAACCCGACGAGAAGATGCAGAAGACGAAAGACAAGCAGTGGGACGATCTGATGTATTTCCTCGACGTGTACGAGCTGAAGATACACTGCGCGTGGTGTCAGAAGCTGTACGAAGTGTACGGACAGTACAAAGACCCCGACGACGAGTGGAAAGCGCTCGAGAATCTGTGCTGCAACTGCAAGCACTTTGGGAGGGACGAAGAATGACACAGTGCCAGAGAGTGCTTCAGTATCTGGAAGACTTCGGATCGATCTCGTCTCTGCAAGCGTTCGCTGATCTCGGCATAACGCGACTCGCGAGCAGGATTCACGACATAAAGCGCATGGGAATCGCGATCACGAAAGACACAGCGACTGGGACGAACAGATACGGGGAAATCACGCATTATGCCGTCTATAAGAAGGTGGTGTGATCGTGAAGTATCTCAAAGTGTGGACGAGCTTTCGCGAGATCATTCAACCGCTGAAAGACGACGAGAAGGGCAGACTGTTCGACATGATGCTTCTGTACGCTGAGACAGGCGAAATGCCGACAGAGTTCGTCGGTAATGAGTCGTTTCTCTTCCCTGTCGCGAAGCAGCAGATCGATCTCGCTGAAGAGCGCTGCGAGAAGCTCAGACAGAACGCGTCAAAAGGCGGGCTCGCGAAAAGCAAGAACAAGCAAGAGTTAGCAAATGATAGCAAAAGCTACCAAGAGTTAGCAGAAGATAGCAAAAGCTACCAAGAGTTAGCTGTAAAGAAAAGTAATGTAATAGAAAGTAATGTAAAAGAAAGTAATGAAACGAAGACGTTTATAGTCGACGCCGACGCCCGACTGATTCAGAGCGAGCACGACAGACTGTTAGACGCTGCAGAAGACGCAGGATTCAACATGACGAACGATGTACGAGCGACGCTGATCGCGCTGTACGCAGATCACGGACTGCAGAAACTGCTCGACGGGTTCAGAGCGTGCACTGAGCACGGAGTCGCGAACATCGCATATCTGCGTGGCGTACTGAAAGGCGAACCGAAGAAGAAAGCTACTGCTGCGAGCGTAAACGCTCAGAAGTACGACCAGCGCGACTATCAGAGCGTGCAAGACGATTTCATTCGACAGCAGAACGAGAGAATCGCTGCGAGACTGCGCCAAGAAGGAGCGACTGCATGAACAAGTACGGAGCGAAAAAAGTGATCGTCGACGGCATCGCGTTCGATTCTCAGAAAGAAGCGCGTCGATGGTGCGAGCTGAAGCTGCTCGAGCGTGCGGGCGAGATTTACGATCTGCAGCGTCAAGTGCCTTTTGTCGTGATCCCAGTGCAGAAAGACGAGCGCGGGAAAGTGATCGAGCGCGAGTGTAAGTACGTCGCAGACTTTGTCTACAAGAACAAGGGCTCGCTGCGCAGCGTCGTCGAAGACGTGAAGTCTCCCGCGACGCGTACGAAAGAGTACATCATCAAGAGAAAGCTCATGCTGTATCGAAACGGCATCAGAATTAAGGAGGTTTAACATGAACAAGTTGACTATCATCGGCAATCTGACGAAAGACCCGGAACTGCGCACGACGACAAGCGGCAAGAGCGTCTGCAGCTTTACTGTCGCAGTCAATCGCAGACAGCGCAGAGATCAGAACACGCAGCCCGAAGCTGATTTCTTCAGCGTATCCGCGTGGGATCAGCGCGGCGAGAACTGCGCGAAGTATCTGTCGAAGGGAAAGAAAGTATGCGTGATTGGCGCGGTGAGCGTTCGGACGTACACGGGCAACGACGGGCAGACGCGTGCTGTGCTGACGATCGAGTCTGCTGAAGACGTCGAGTTCCTGTCTCAGAGCACGCAGCAGACGCAGCAGCAGACGAGCGTCGATCCGCAGTCGGGATACACGTCAGTCACAACTGACGAGCTGCCCTTCTGATGGGTATGCACGACGTTCGCGACGCGATTTTCGCAGCGATATGGAAGAACCTCGAGCAGTCGTTCGAGCTGACGACAGACGAGACGATCGCTTTCGTTCTCGTCGTCGTCGCTGCGATCGCTGTGCTCGTGCTGTTGATAAGGTGGGTGGATTAAATATGGGAAAGCAACTTATTGATGTAGACAAATTGCGTGAAAAACTTGGTTTTGCAAAGAATTGCGAACAATGTAAACAGAACGCACGGGATTGTCAATATGATTCACATTTCTCACTTATGGATTTTTGCGAACGGCTTGATATGGCTATTGAAGAATTGACAAAAGAAGGTCGGTGAAGTGAGATGGCTGACAGGGAGAAGGTTGTCAAGGAATATGAGGACTTTGTGAAATCCTTTTCAAAGCGTGATGATACTTACTACAAGTCATTGTTTAATTCTGTTCTTGTCCTGCTGAAAGAGCAGGAAGCAGTAAATTGGACAAAATGCACAGACAGAATCCCAAATAAAGACGGAGAATATCTGGTAGTCAAATCAATTATTGGAATGTTTAACAAAATTGATGTGTGTGCGTTTGCTCTAAATCTGCATGAAATTGATGAGTTTGATTTCCCGGATGAAGAAAGACCCGGATGGTACGAACATGATTCTGAAACTGGATATTTTGAATGGACGGGCATAACACATTGGGCAGAACTGCCAACGATGCCTGACGGCATTGTAGAAGGTCGGTGAAGTGGGAATGAAGGGACGCATCGAGAAGCTGATAAAGCACTTGAAGACACAGCTCGAAGTCGCCGACAGTCTTCAATCTGACTGGGTGTACATCACGAAGAATGAAGCGAAGAAGTGTCTCGAGCTCGCTGAAGCAGAAGACACGATAATCGATTCCGATCCCGTCGAGCACGCGAAAGAAGTGCTGCTGCAGAACGGGTGGGAAATACTGAAGTTCCCGAAAGACACGATCGGAAAGTGGGGTGATCGCTGATGCAGTGATCTCTTGCGCAGCAGAGCAGTGCCGAAGACTCGCGAGAAAGGTGGTTCGCGCTCCTGTTCGAGTCAGACGGACGTGCCACTGCTCTGCTGTGCATCTGAAAACAGAATAGACGTTATCATGTTCGGATTAAAGACAGACAGAGAGCTGCTATCCGAACCTTTTCCCTTGGTTTTTTAACACTTTTGACAATGACAACAAGAAGGGACGGTGAAACAATGACAGCGAGAGACTTGATCGTTCGAGCAGATCAGCTCAGACAAGAGCAAGGACTGTCGCAAGCAGAGTGGAGCAGAAGAGCAGGGCTCGACGAAGTCGGAATGGCAGTGAGTCGGACGTACAGCAAAGGAAACTGCAAGCTGACGACGATCATACGACTGCTCAAAGCGCTTGGTTACAGTCTGACGATCACGCGACTGGAGGACATGCCTTGAAAGAGTTCAGCACGATCAGCAAAGACGTCGGCGGCAACGAAGGCGAGAAGTGCAAGTACACGACGCGACTCGATACATACGGGTGCGGGTGTCAACACGACTGCGCGTACTGCTATGCGAAGAGTCTGCTGTCGTTCAGAAACTTGTGGAACGCAGAGAATCCGTCTGTCGCTGACATAGACAGAATACGTCGAGCGATCGCGAAGATGAAACCCGGCGCGATCGTCAAGCTCGGCGGCATGACTGACTGCTTTCAGCCTTGCGAGCTGATTCACAGAAACACATACAAGACGATCAAAGCGCTGAACAAGCGCAGAGTCGGTTATCTGATCGTCACGAAGTCTGCGATCGTCGCTCGCGACGAGTACATGCAGATATACGATCCTGATCTCGCGCACTTTCAGATCACAGTCACGACGCTCGACGACGAGCTGTCTCAGACGTACGAGAAAGCAAGTCTCCCGTCAGAGCGCATCAGAGCGATTCAGAAGCTGCAGAACGCGGGTCACGACGTCGCAATAAGACTGAGCCCACTGATCGAAGAAAACGTCGATTTCCAGCGCTTAAATGCGTTACAGATCGACAAAGCTGTCGTCGAGTTCTTGCGAGTCAACTCGTGGATAGAGAAATGGTTTGAGATCGACTATTCAAAGTACACAGTCACACAAAGCGGATACAAGCATCTCCCGCTGTCAGAGAAGATCAGAATTATTCAGCAGATCAAGATACCCAGCATATCAGTCTGCGAAGACGTCACGGAACACTACGAATACTGGCAGCAGCACTTCAACCCGAACAAAGACGACTGCTGCAACTTAAGGAGGAACACATGAACGAGCTGAAGATCGAATATCTCGACCCGAATACGCTGACTCCCTACGAGAACAACACGCGAAAGCACACTCCCGAAGACGTCGAGGGAATCAAGAAGAGCATACTCGACGACGGATTCAACGACCCGATCGGCATTTGGGGGAAAGAGAATCTGATCGTCGAAGGTCACGGGCGTCAGATCGCAGCGCTCGAACTGCATCTCGAGAAAGTGCCGTGCATCAGGCTCGATCACATGACTGAAGCGCAGCGCAAGGAGTACGCGATCAGACACAACCGCAGCGCAGAAATGTCAGCATGGGACTTTGAAGCGCTCGAAGAAGAGCTCGCGTCGCTCGAGATCGACGGCGTCGATATGAGCGATTTGAACTTCGATACGAGCAGCATGATCGACTGGGCGAACGTCGACGAGATCAGCGCGAAGAACTACGAAAAGCCAGCGAGCGAGAAGCTGCGCTGCCCGATCTGCGGCGGCATAGACGAGAAGCTGCGCTTCGTGAAGGTGACATAATGAAAGTCTTTCTGAGCGCTGTCTCGCACAGAACTTGCATGAACGGTGACAGACGAAACATGTCTGACTACTTTCTCGAAGAAGGTATCAAATACAAGTGGAATCTGCTGTCGTATTACTACATCAAGAACGAGAAAGACTATCAAGCTGCAGAAAGAGTCAGAGACAACAGCGAGCTCGTGCTGATCGACAGCGGAGCGCATAGCTTCCAGTTCGGAGTGAAAGTGAAGTGGGACGAGTATACAGAAAGGTACGCTGAGTTCATCAAGAGGTACGACAGAGAGAACGTCGTCGGATACTTCGAGATGGATATAGAAAATGTCGTAGGGTATCCCAAAGTGCTCGAGCTGCGAAAGATACTCGAGCGTGTATCAGACAAGATCATTCCCGTATGGCATCCGCTGCGTGGCATCGACGACTACGAGAAAATGTGCAAGCAGTACGCAGGGAAAGTCATAGCGATCGGCGGGTTCAAAGGCACAGACATTCGCGACGATCAGTTCCTCATGTTCTTGAAAGTCGCGAAGAAGTACGGCTGCAAAGTGCACTGCCTCGGAATGACGAGACGACCCGTGCTCGACAAAGTGCCTTTTGACTTCACTGACAGCAGCACATGGGTGCAGCTCAGTCTTCACGGAATGATCGGAAAGAAGAAAGTCTCGAAAGAGCAGAGCAGAACGAACGCGAAGGTCATATATCTCGAGAACTATAAACTCGGTATGCAGATGCAAGAAGAATACTACCGAAAGTGGCGACGAGAGTGTAAAGACTGACCGCAGCAGTCTTTTACATAAAGTGGAACGCAGTTTAATACCACTTAAAAAATCACCAAGAAAAGAGGAGAAAGCATGAAAACCATCAAGACGGCAATCCGTAATCTATTCATTCCCGAAAAGAACGTCTCTACGCTGCAAATGTCGCTGACGTTCACGCTGACGATCAGTCTCATTCTGTCGAACATCATGGTCGTGAAGAGCGTCGATCTGCTCGGTATCCCGCAGTTCGCGAACACTTGTGCTCTGATAACATTCCCGATCACTTACATTCTGAGCGACGTGTTCTCAGAAGTGTACGGATACAGATGGTCGAGAATCACAGCGTCGTGGGCGTTCGTCGGCACTGCTCTGAGCTCTTTGTTCTTTGCACTGATGATCGCTATACCCGGCAACGCAGCGTGGGACAAGCAAGATCAGCTCGTCGCGATTCTCGGCAACACTCCGCAGATCGCTTTCGCGTCTGTGTTCGCGTTTTGGCTCGGTGACTTTGTAAACGACAAAGTGTTCGAGTTCATGAAGAAGAAGAGCAAAGACGGCAAATTGTTCGGCGTGCGTGCGATCGTATCGTCCCTCGCGGGCAAGTACGCAGATCAGATCGTATTCACTTTCATCGGTCTGTCGTTCCTTCCCCTTCAGACGAAGCTCTACATGATCCTGACTGCACCTATCGCGCATCTCGTCGTCGAGACGCTGCTGCTGCCTGTGACGACTTTCGTCATGAAGAAAGTCAGAAAAGCAGAAATGAAAGAGACAGTCATATCTGCTGAAGCGTAAACAACCGAGAATTGAACAAAAAGCGCCATTTTACCCCGGTCTGCGGTAGAGAGCGAACAAATACTCGTTGAAAGGAGTGACCCGCCATCAAGAGCGAAGCAGAGTGGAACAGAATACGCGCTGAGTACATAGCTGGCGGGATCAGTCAGCGAAAGCTCGCTGCGAAGCACCATGTTCAGATCGGAACGCTGCTGAGAAGAGCGAACGTCGAACAGTGGGCACAGCATCGCGAAAATGCGAAGAACGCTTCTGTAACAATGGTGGAACAGAAAACAGCGAAAGCAGCGAGCGACAACGCAGCGACTGCGCAGCGCATCAAAGCGAAGCTGCTGCGTCGACTCGAGAAGGAGATCGATGCTCTGCCTGAGTTAGTCGGCAGCGAGACTCGTCAGACGCTGCTCGAAAACGAGTATCTGAAGAACGACAAAGGCAAGACGATCGGTATCAAGCCTTTGAAGACGAAAGAAGCGACGAAAGCGTACAAGCTCCGCGATCTGACTGCGGCATATCGCGATCTGACTGACGACATGAACTTAAACGCTGATAGCGATCAAGTGAGGATCATTATTGATGTCTGAAGTACGCTTTTCAGAACTGATCGGAAGTGCGTTTCACGACGTCGTGCATGACGTATTCAAGCACGGACACACGCACTACAATCTCAGCGGCGGGCGCGGATCACTGAAGTCGTCGTGTATCAGTCTCTGCGTCCCGACGCTGATCGTACAGAACCCGACGTATCACGCAGCGGTGTTTCGCAAAGTCGGCAACACGATCAGAGACTCAGTGTTCCAGCAGTACATATGGGCGATCGAGAAGCTCGGCATGCTGCAGTATTGGGAGAGCAAGACGTCGCCGCCCGAACTCGTCTATAAACCGACAGGGCAGAAGATACTTTTCAGAGGCGCTGACGATCCCGTGAAGCTGAAGTCGATCAAAGCGCCCTTCGGGTATCTTGCGATAACGCACTTTGAAGAGCTCGATCAGTTCGCGGGACGTAAAGAGATCAGATCGATACTCGAGTCGACTATGCGCGGTGGGGATACGTTTTGGAACTTCGAGTCGTATAACCCGCCGCAGACGCGAGACAACTGGGCGAACATCGACTCGCTCGAAGTCAGAGCTGATCGACTGTGCCACAAAAGCTGCTATCTCGACGCTCCGCGAGAGTGGCTCGGCGAGCAGTTCATCGCAGAAGCTGAGTTCCTCAGAGACACGAACGAGCGCGAGTATCGGCATGAGTATCTCGGCGAGATCACGGGCAGCGGTGGAGAAGTGTTCGAGAATCTCGAGATCAGAGAGATCAGCGACGAAGAGATCAGTCACTTCGACCACATCTACAACGGAGTTGACTGGGGCTGGTATCCCGATCCGTGGGCGTTCAACAGAGTGCACTATGATGCAGCACGACGCACGCTGTACGTCTTCGACGAAGCGAGAGAAAATAAGATGTACAACGAGCAGACGAGCGAGCTGCTGAAGCAGAAGGGCATCACGCGCGACGATCTGATCACAGCAGACTCTGCTGAACCGAAGTCAGTCGCAGACTACAACAAGTTCGGTCTGCGCTGCGTCGGAGCGCAGAAGGGCGCAGGATCAGTCGAAGCGAGCATGAAGTGGCTGCAGTCGAGGAACAAGATCATTATCGATCCTGTGCGCTGCAGAAAGACAGCAGAAGAGTTCTCTCGATACGAGTACGAGCGAACGAAAGACGGCGAGATCATCAGTGGGTATCCTGACAAGAACAACCACAACATAGACGCGATCAGATACGCGATCGAAAGAGTGTGGAGAGTGCCGGGAGAAGTCGTATATCGCAAGTACGTCTCTCCCTTCGGAGGGTGAAGATATGAACAGACAGCAGGAGAAGCTCGAGAACTACGGAATCGACGACGAGATCATGCTGATCGACGACGACGCGTACTGCGAGTCGCTGATCGGAGTGACGTCAGACAGTCCGACGCGTGCAGTGTACGACTTCGACAAGATGATCGTCGAGTATGCAGAGCACAACCACTGCACGACAGAAGAAGCGCAAGAATGGATCGAGTATAACGTTCTGCGAGCGCTCCCGTACTTCGGAGACGCCGCGCCGATCGTCATATATCCACTAACCGAATGAAAGGAAGTGCACTGATGAAAACCTACCAAGACTTCGAGCGAGCAAAAGCTGAGTTCCGCGTCACTGACTTCATCGCGCAAGCGATCAACGAGTACAGAGAGTCAGACATATTCAAGATCGCGACGACTGCTGATCAGTACGAGGCACAGCGCAACACGACGATCATGTCGTACGTCAAGTATCTGTACGGTATGGACGGCAAGAGAGTCGTCGACTTTACGTCTGCGAACAACAGGATCGCGAGCAACTTCTTCCACAGACTGACGACGCAGCGAGTCGCATACTCTCTCGGCAACGGAGTATCGTTCGCGAACGCTCAGAGAGACGAGAGAACGGGCGAGCTGACTGATCCGACGAAAGAAGCGCTCGGCAGCAAGTTCGACACTGTGTTCAGCAAAGCGGGCAAGTATGCTCTGATTCACGGGTGCAGCTACGTCTTTTGGAATCTCGATCATGCTGTGCTGTTCAAAATGACTGAGTTCTGCCCGCTGTACGACGAAGACGACGGAACACTGAGAGCAGGATTCCGCTTTTGGAGTCTTGACTGGAACAAGAAACCAGTCACTGTTGTCGTGTACGAAGAAGACGGGTACGAGAAGTATCGCACTCGCGAGGGCAGCGTCGGGCTCGATCTCGTGAAGTACGCAGAAAAAACAGCGTACAAGCTGAAAGTCGCGCACAGCGAAGCAGACGGCGACGAAGTGATCGACGGAACGAACTACTCTGCGCTGCCGATCAAACCGTTTTGGGGCAGCGAACACAAGCAGAGCGATCTCGTCGGTATGCGTGCAGCGATCGACGCGTACGATCTGATCAAAAGCGGGTTTGCGAACGATCTGCAGGAATGCTCAGAGATATACTGGATCGTCAGTAATGCTATGGGCATGTCGCCCGCTGATCTCGCAGAGTTCAGAGACAGACTGAAGCTGCAGCACATCGCAGTCGTCGACACGACGAACACTCCTGTCACTCCGTACACGCAAGAGATTCCTGTGCAAGCACGCGAGACTCTTCTGACTATGCTGAAAGATCAGATTTACAACGACTACGGAGCGCTTGACGTCAGCTCGCTGTCGAATGGCGACAGCAAGACAGCGACAGAGATCGAAGCTGCGTACCAGCCGATGGACGAAGAAGCTGACGCGTTCGAGTATCAGGCGATCGAGTGTATTCAGAGCATACTCGCATTGATCGGCATCGACGACGTCCCGCTGTTCAATCGCAACAGAGTCTCGAATCAGAAAGAACGTACAGAGATGGTCATGCTCGCGGCGAACGAGCTCGACGACGAGACGCTGCTGAAGAAGCTGCCGTTCATCACACCCGACGAGATTCCGACGATCCTTGCGAGACGCGGAGCTGCAGAGCTCGAGACAGTGACGACGGAGGAATAACATGCCTGATCGCGGAGCAAAGCACGCAGACAAGCGTATAGCACAGATCGATCGAGAGCTGCGCAAGACGTACAGAGAAGCGCAGAAAGAGCTCGAAAAGAAGCTCGCAGACTTCAATCGACGCTTTGCTGCGCAGGACAAGAAAAAGCGTCAAGAAGTGCGCGACGGAAAGCTCAGTGAGGCAGAGTATAAAGACTGGTTGCGTCGGCAAGTCTTCACGCAGCAGACATGGGAGCGCAAGATCGCGCAAGTCGAGTCTGTCATGCTGCATCACAACGAGCACGCTATGCAGATCATCAACGACAGCAAGTTCGACGTCTTCGCAGAGAACTACTATGCTGAAGCGTTCAAAGTGAACTGGATCGTTCAAGGGATCAACTGGGAAGTCTACAACACGCAGGCGCTCATGAGACTTCTGAAAGACGATCCCGACTTGCTGCCGAAGTGGAAGATCGATCAAAAGAAAGACTACGACTGGAACTATCAGAAGGTCAACAACATCATTCGGCAGGGCATCATTCAAGGCGAGAGCGTCGATCAGCTTACTGAACGACTCTGTCGCGATCTGTCGTCACAGAACGAGAGTAAAATGCGCATGTTCGCTCGCACAGCGATCACAGGCGCTCAAAATGCGGGCAGACAAGTGCAGATGGAGCAAGCTGCGCAGCTTGGACTGCAAGTAAACAAAAAGTGGCTCGCGACGCTTGACAATCGTACGCGCGACTCGCACAGAGCAATGGACGGCGAAGAAGTACCGTATAATGAGGACTTCAGCAACGGACTCGAGTACCCGGGCGATCCGAGCGGGAGCGCAGAAGAAGTCTATAACTGCCGCTGCACGATGATTACTGTTTATCCCGAATACGAAGATCGCTCGAAGCAGTGGCGCGAAGGCGAGACGATCGACGGAGTGCCGTACGAAGAGTGGAAGAGCGGCAAAGAAAACGCAGAAGAAAAGCCCGAAGAAGGTATCGCAGCGATCAAAGACGAAATAAAGAATCACATCGGCGAGTGGAAGACTGATGATCTGATCTCAGTCGGCGAAAAGTTCGCGAAAGAGATCGAGAAAGCGACAGCACAAGACAGAGAAGACTTCGAGAAGCTCAAAAAGACGTACGAAGACACGAAGAACGAGATCGCAGAGATACGCAAGCAGATCAACGAGCTCGACTTGAAAGGCGAGTACGGAAAAGCAGACGAGCTCGAGAAGAGACTGCACGAGCTCGAGCGTCAGCGCGACAGCATCAGTATTTGGAGAGCGCGAGACGAGCTCAGAAAGAAAAACAGAGAAGCGATCCGCGAGACGTTTGGGAAGATCAGAGAGATCGGTGGAGTCGCAGCAAGCGATCTTCCGACGTACATCGGCACTGACCGATGGAACTATAACAAGAAGTCGCTGCGCGAAAAAGCGCTCGAAGCGATCAACTATTATCCGAAAGAGTGGCTCAACGCGTCTGCGTCGCATGACGTCAGACTCGAATCGCACTGGACGACTGGAAGAGCGTATTACAGTCATTATTATTACAGAGGCGCTTATGGGTTACCAGTCGCAGAGATACGCTTCAGCAGCTCTTTAGGAACGAACATTCACGAGCTCGGACACAGATTCGAGAAGATAAACTCTGACATACTGAAAGCGGAAAAAGAGTTCTATGATCGCAGAACAGCGGGAGAAAAGCTCGAGTGGCTCGGACGCGGATACAGACGCGACGAGAAGACAAGACGCGACAACTTCCGCTCTGCGTACATGGGCAAAGACTACGGCGGCAGCGCGTACGAGCTCGTCTCGATGGGATTTGAAGATGTTTACGTTGACTACGAGAACTTCTACAAAGCTGATCCCGAAATGGCGAACTGGATTCTCGGAATCATGGCAGCGCTGTAAAGGAGAGAAACAATGGCAACGATCAAAGCACACGGAGATACTGACATCGGCGAGATCAGTGTAGTGATCACTGGAGACGATAAAGTCGAAAGCATTGAAAGCTCAGACAGCGACGTCGTTCAGTTTCTCAAAGATCGAATCGCGAACGCAGATGGGTATATGGCAAACGCGTATCACCCAGAAGCGGGCACTATGCTGCAAGCGTACGCGAGCTGTCTGCTGCTGTTCAGAGACAGAGAAATCGAGATCGACGGCGACATTGGCGAGATCGAGTTCGAGGAAGGAGTGGTTTACTAATGCCCGCGATCTACACGTCACACAAAGCAGAAGTGCTTGCTGCAGTAAAAGACGCAAAAGCTCGCGCTCTCGAGATATGCGGCGGCAAAGCTGAAGCGTACGGCAAGCAGTACTGCCCTGTTCAGACAGGCAATCTACGAAACAGCATCACGCACGAGCAGATCAGCGAAGACACAGAGCGTATCGGAACAGACGTCTTCTATGCTCCGTTCGTCGAGTACGGGCACAACCAAGAACCCGGGCGCTATGTTCCCGCGCTCGGCAAGCAGCTCGTCGCGTCGCATGTCTCTGCTAAACCGTTCATGTCGCCCGCTGTCGAAGGGCACAGCGGCGAATGGGCATCGATCATTCAAAGCATCATGAGCAGCATCTGACAATTAACAAAAACGTTACGAACACATCGACGAATAACACTTTTGTCGATGTGTTTTTTTATGCGATCGATCAGAATATAGGCAGAGCAAAGCAAAGCTCGACAAAAGACTCCGTAGCGCAAAGCAACGCGCCGAAGTATTGGGAGGAAATAGTATGGCATTCAAACGATCTTTTCTCGAGAGTCTCGGTTTGAATGATCAGCAAGTCAGCGCTGTTATGGACGAACACGTCGCAGTCACTGATGCGCTGAAAGCAGATCGAGACAAGTACAAAGCAGAAGCGGAGAAGCTGCCCGACGTTCAGAAGCAGTTGGACGAAGCTCGCGGCAGCGAAGACTGGAAGAAGAAGTACGAAGAAGAGCATCAGAGCTTCGAGGACTTCAAGCAGAAGACTGCCGACGATGCGAAAGCTGCGAAAGTACGCGCAGCGTACCGTGCACTGCTGATCGACGAAAAGATCGGCGAAAAGCGGCTCGACTCGATCATGAAAGTGACTGACTTCTCCGGCATGAATGTCGGCGAAGACGGCAAGCTCGAGAACGAGAAAGAGCTGCGCAAGAAGATCGGCGACGAGTGGGAAGAATTCCGCACCATTGTCGCTGAGAAGGGCGCGAAAGTCGAAAATCCCCCTGCTGTCAGCAGCGGGAAAATGACGAAAGCAGAGATTCTTGCGATCAAAGACACGAGCGCCCGACAGAGAGCAATAGCGGAAAATCTTGATCTATTCGGAAAGGGGTAACACAAATGTCTGCTACCTATGTAGAGAGCTTGACTAATCCTCGTGATAGTCTGCCGAACGTTTATACCAACGTCACTGCCCGCGAAGTAGACTTCGTATCTCGCTTCGGGCAGAACTGGGACGCGCTGCGCAACATTCTCGGCATCATGCGTCCGATCCGCAAGACCCCCGGCACGCAGCTTATCAGCTACACTGCTGACGTCACGCTCGAAAGCGGCGCTGTTGATCCCGGCGAAGTGATCCCGTACAGCAAAGCGACGATCGTGCAGGCGAGCAAGAGCGATCTGACGATCGAGAAGTACGCGAAAGCTGTCCCGATCGAAGACGTGAACACCTACGGAGCTGAGATCGCTGTCGCGAAGAGCGACGACGCGTTCCTCACCAAGCTGCAGAACGTCGTGCTCGGAAAGTTCTACACTTTCCTCAACACTGGTTCTCTGACTGGCACTGCTTCTACTTGGCAGGGCGCTCTTGCGAAAGCGCAGGGCGAAGTGCTGAACAAGTGGGCGAGCATGCAGAAAGACGTCACTGCGATCGTCGGTTTCGCGAACATCCTCGACGCGTACGACTATCTCGGCGCTGCGAACATCAGCGTTCAGACTCAGTTCGGTCTGACCTACATCAAAGACTTCCTCGGGTATTCCACTCTGTTCCTGCTGCCCGCTGCGCAGATCGCTCGGAACGTCGTGATCGCTACTCCGATCGAAAATATCGATCTGTACTACATCGATCCCGCCGACTCTGAGTTCGCGAAGCTGGGTCTGCAGTACACTGTGCAGGGCGAGACGAATCTGATCGGTTTCCATGCGCAGGGCAACTACAACACTGCTGTCGGCGAGAGCTTTGCTCTGATGGGCATGGCGCTGTGGGCTGAGTATCTGAACGGCATCGCGAAGATCACGGTAAACTCACAGGACTGACTCCGCTGACGCTTAGCCCGAAAGCGTCAGGTTCGTACTGGGGGACTTCAGTCGCTTCTATGCAGGACGACGTCGAAGTCTCTGAGGGCAAGCTCACTGGTACGCTGAACTATCTGACAAGCGGACAGCTCGTCACTGACTGGGGCGAAGGATACTTCCTCGCTGTCGGGTTCGATGGATTCAGCACTGGACTGACCTACGCGAACGTCAGAGTCGGACTGCACAACTCTGCGGGGTCTGGACTTGTGACGCTCGACAGCGACAAAGACGCTGTGCTGCACATCACTGATCCTGTGAATCAGAAGCTGATGGCAGTGCAGACTGATCCTGACACTGGCGCGTCCTACACGCAGTACTGGGATCTGTCGAGTCTGACATATGCGCCGAAGGAGGGCTGAGAATGAGCGTTATCGTCTCTTCTGACCGGGTCGAGGTCAAAGCGAACAAGAACACTGAGCAGAAGACAGAAGCGCCCAAAAAGCCCGCTCAGAAGCGTAAAAACGGGTAACACGAAAGGAGGGAGAGATCATGCTGCAGCAGATTTGTGAAGCGATTCACAACTACTTTATCAAGACTCCGCACTGCGGAACGTTCGAGATCGCTGACGGCGCGATCTCTCCCTCTATTGATCTGAAAGACGGACAGCGCTTTTGGATCACTGGTTCTGATCTGAACGACGGAGTCTACACCTATCACGCAGCGGGCATCAAGAACGACGACGACACCAAAGCGGCGGGACTGCAGGACGAGACGTGGGCTGGCACGATCTGTGCGCTCGCTGTTCCTCCTGCGGTGAGCGCATTGTCTGCAGAGATCAACGCGTGGGTGGCAAAGAACGGTGAAGCAGTCGCGAGCCCGTTCACAAGCGAAAGCGTGCTCGGAGTGTACTCTTATCAGAAAGCTACTGGTGGCAGCGGCGCGGGCGGCGCAGTGACGTGGCAAGACGCGTTTGCGAGTCAGCTCAACCGTTGGAGAAAGGTGGCGTTCTGATGCTTCTGTTCGATATGATGGAAGACTGCAAGATCATGAACAGAACGCGCACAGACGACGCATACGGCAGTTATGTCGAAGCGTGGGTCGAGGGAGCAACGTTCAAAGCTGCGATCAGCAAGAACACGACGACAGAGCAGCAGATCGCCGAGAAACAAGGGATCACAGAAGCGTTCACAGTCGTCGTGAACAAAGGCTTTACACTCGACTATCATGACGTTTTCAAGCGCGTCTCTGACGGAGCAATATTCAGAGTGACGAGCAGAAGTCTCGACTCAGAGTCGCATCCTGCGAGCACTGTTCAGATCGCGAAAGTCACTGCTGAAAGGTGGGAGCTGCCCGATGCGAGCAACAGCACAAACGCTTAAAACGTTCTTCAGCAGCTTCGGACTTCCCGCATACACGACAGAAAGCGTCCCCGACGAGGTCGTTCTGCCGTACATCACTTATCAGCTCGTCGAGCCGGAATGGAATCAGCAAGCGAACATGTACGCTCAGATATGGTATCCGCAGCGACAACTCGCTGATCTGCTGACAACTGCTGATCAGATCGTTGAAGCGATCGGAGAAGGAAATAATTTCGACATTGACGGCGGGCATATTGTGATCTATCCGTCGACGCCGCTCATGCAGCTTCGTGCGGATGAATATTCTCAGTCAGTGCTTCTGACACTGGCAATCAATGCATATCACATGCCGGGTGAATAACCCGGAGGAAGGAGCAACTTATGGGTGCACCCGGAGGAACTACCGGACTTCGTGCAGATACGTTCAACAAACTTCAGTTGAACGCGGGCGTCTTGATGAAGAATGTCGACTATTCGAGCATTTCTGACTCTGCCGCTCTGAAAGCTGCCATTGCCAATGTTATCAGCGGTGGATCAAGCCCCATTGGTACACTGATCGGCGCGACTCGAGGCGGCGGTACTTTTACCGTGACTCGAGAAATGCGTACACCTGAGATCGACGGTATGCGCTATGGATTCAAGGGTAGCGACTTCGTCGACTCTACCGACGCTTATCTGAGCACCACTCTGCTTGAAGTGACTCCTGCGAACATGGAACTGCTTCTTGGCAGTGGAGACACGACCACAAGTGGAAAGAAAGACACGATCACTATGAACACCGCGATCGCGGTCGGCGACTACCTGACAAACGTCTGCTGGGTCGGCGATATTTCTGGCGGCGACATGGTTCTGATCTGTCTGAAGAACGCTATCAATACTGCGGACTTTACGTTCACATATACCGACAAAGGCGAAGGCACGCTTGCTGCTGAGTTCCATGCTCGTCAGGCAGCAGTCGATGACTACGACGAAGCGCCCTTCGAGATAGTTTTTTTCGGACTTGACGGCAGCTTAGAGGCGCTGACTGTTAGTTCTTCTGCAGGAACTGCTGTTGGCGGGACTGCCGTCACTGTGAGCGGTTATACGCTCCCCTCTAAAGGCGCGTATTACTACAAGATCGGCAACACTGCCCCGACGATCGCGTTCAATGCGATGCCCGACAATAGTTGGACTGTTTGGGACGGAACGAGCGAGCTTGCAGTCGGAACAAGCGCAAACAATAAGAAGATCACTGTCTGCATGACGAACCGCAACGGTCGTGCTATTGCAAGCGGCAATACTACATTGGCAGTGAAGACAGCTTAACTGAAACCCTATACGGGGACGAGGGACAACCCCGTCCCCGCTTTTTGTGAGGAGGACAAAAAGCATGAAGATCAGTGAAATGACGAACGATCAAGCTGCTGAAGCTCTGATCCGTCTCGCTGTTCCGTTCGGGAGCATCTGCGAAGACGAAGAAGCGATCAAGATGATCGAGAAGTATAACGACATGAAGAACGAGCCCGTGATCAAGACGATCGGCACGCTGCTGCCGCAGCTCGTCGCGTACATGTTCAAGACGCACAAAAACGATCTGTACGAGATCGTAGGTGCTCTGACGATGAAGAGCACTGCTGCAGTCGCGAAGATGAACTTCATGGACACGATCAAGACAGTGCGCGAGAGCTACGACGAGGTTCTGCACGGTTTTTTTACATCTTCCGCGTCGCAGATCGCAAACAACGTCGGAAAGTCGTCTACTGTCTCGTCCGATACGGATACCACGGAATAAGTGCGCTCGCTGACGTCGTTGCAGAAGAGACTGAACGCGAGCAGAACGAGCAGCTCTTCAGAGACTACGTCGGGCAAGCGATATGGCATATAACGACGATACAGCATCTGAAAACGACCGCAGAAAACGATATGCCGCAATACGTTACGCTGTCGCACCCTGAGTGGAAACAAAAGGAGCAGACAGCAGAAGAGATCAAACAAGAGATTTACGCGAAGTTAGTGGGGTGATTCGATGGCGACAGCGGGAACTCTTGAATACCTCATTACAATCAACTCGAGCGCAGTCAGCAGCGGGCTGAACTCTGCAGAGAGCAAAGTCAAGTCTTTCGGCAACAAGCTGTCTGCGTGGAGCGTCGCAAAGGGTCAGCTTCTCGGCAAGTTCATCGAGAAAGCGGGCACTGCTACGCTTAACTTTGTCAAGAGCTCAGTTCAAGAAAGCAAGTCTTTCGACAAAGCTATGTCGCAAGTCGCTGCGACAATGGGCAAAACAGTAGACGAGATCAAGCAGCTTTCGACATTCGCTCGCAAGATGGGGTCTGAAACAGCGTTCACTGCGCAGCAAGCAGCGGAGGGCTTGAATTATCTTGCGCTCGCGGGTTTCGGAGTCAAAGAATCGATGGACGCTTTGCCGAGCGTTCTGAATCTCGCAGCAGCAGGGTCGCTCGACCTCGGGCGAGCTGCTGAGATGGTATCGCAGTCTGCGAACGCACTCGGACTGCAGCTTAAAAATGGCGCTCCTGATATGGAGAGAATTAACACGCTGATCGATCAGATGGCAGCGACAGCGTCGAACTCCGGCACGAACGTCGCGCAGCTCGGAGACGCTATTCTGACAGTCGGCGCGAACGCCCGCAAACTCGCGGGCGGCACAGAAGAGCTGAACGTACTGCTCGGCGTGCTTGCTGATAATGGTATTCAAGCATCAGAGGGCGGCACAGCGCTGCGTAACATCATTACAAAGATCAGCAACCCTGCAAACAAAGCTGCGAAAGGGCTGAAAGAACTCGGAGTCGATGTATACGACAGCGCAGGAAATATGCGACTGCTGACTGATATATTCGCTGACTTCAATTCGCAACTCAGCAGCAAGTCGATGAAAGAAAGAGCTGAAATATTCGGCGAAATGTTCGACATTCGCGATATTCGCTCTTTTGAAGCACTGCTCGGCACGACGAAGCAGAAGTGGGACAAGCTGTATAAAGCAGTCAGAGAATCAAGCGGCGCTGCTGAGAGAATGAAAGATACTCAGCTCGCTAACCTTGAAGGCGATATGACTATACTGAACTCTGCGATTTCTGAAGCAAAGATAGCAGTCACTGAAGGACTGACTCCTTCTCTGCGCAAGCTCGCTCAGATCGGGACGAAAGTCGTGCAGCGTCTGACGAACGCGTTCAAGAAGAACGGGCTGAAGGGCGCGATCGAAGAAGCGGGAAAGATTCTCGATACGACGATTCAGACATTGAAAGACAGCGACAGTCCTGTTCTTCAGAAGCTCGGCGGCGCTCTCGAAAACGTAAAGAACGTCGCGTCCGAGGTTTGGGGACTGATCACTGACTTCCCTGCGAAGATCGCAGAGTGGAAAGAAAGCGACAGCCCCGGGCTGAACATGCTCGCAGAAGTTCTGTCTGGCGTCAAAGACATGGTCGACACGATCGTCGTCGCTTTCAATCAAGGCATACCCGCTGCTGTCGACCATCTGCGCGATCTCGATACTCCACTGAGTAATCTCGCAGCAGGAGCGCTTGAGACGCTGTACAACGTATGCAGCTGGATCGCAGACCATGCAGACATTGGGACAGTCATTGGTAGTATCGCAGCAGGGTTTGCAGCGCTCAAAGGGCTCGAGATCAGCAACTCGCTCTTGTCGTTTATTACGAAGCTGAACACACTGTCGAGCGCAAAAAATCTCGATCAGATCGCGAAAGTGCTTAGTGGTCAAAATCCGACCGGGGCTCCGACTACACCGACTACTACAACAACGACGACTACTACTCCAACGAGCGGTGGCAAAAACAAAATACTCCCGTTCTTGAAGTGGGCGACAGCTATCGCTGCTGGCGGGTATGTTCTGACGAAAAACGCTTTCACTGCGCAGGGAAACGACGATATATTCGACAGCGAGGGCAACATCACAGAGCTCGGTCAAGAAGTCGGCTATACGCAAGAACAAGCTAAAGAGATACTCGGAGCGCAGCAAGAGATACGCGACGCGACTCAGCAGATGTATGAACAGACTGGTCTGACAAAAGAACAAGTCAACGCAGTCAAGCAGATGGCAGCGCAGATCAATCTGCACAAGCAAGGCAGCAAAGACTTCGATCCGAAGAACTACGAGATCGCGTGGCAGAACTTCCAAAAAGCGTTTGAAGGTAACGACTCTGCTATGCGTGAGTACGCGAAGAAGCTGAATGAAGCGAGCATAGACACGAAGATCGACTTCAGCTTCTTCGACATTGACAAGAACGGAGTCAAGATTCCTGTCATGCCCGAAGTAAAGGGCGGCGCGAGCGACATAGCTGCTCAGATCGGAACAGTGACGATCCCCGTCACGCTGAACGTCGAAAGCGGCATTGGAGCAGGGACGAAACCGTTTGGGCAAGCGAAAGGCAACTGGACTGTGCCGTACGACAACTATCCTTCTCTGCTGCATCGCGGCGAAATGGTGCTGAACAAGTCGCAAGCTCGTCAGTTCAGAGATGGCGAAGGCAGCGGGATCGATTTGAGAGGCGCGATCGACAGCGCGATCATGTCTGCGATGAGCAGAGTGAACTTCGCTCTGAACGGAGAGAAAGTTGCTGATCTGACGAAGCGTCGCACTGCGAAGAACATCAACGCGCAGACTTACAACAAGATGCGAGCGATGGGAGGCTGAGTATGGGTTATCTGATCTTCCGTGGAGTCTCGACTGACTCGCTCGGCGACGTGTATGTCAGCAAGATGCCGTCGCACAAGAAAGCGTCGATGCGCTTCACTGAGTACTACGTCAAAGGACGCGACGGAGCGCTGCATGTCGACGAAGGGCTCGCGAACTTCGATATAACAGTATCGCTCGTTCTGCTGAAAGCAAGCGCAGCGAAAAGACAGCTCGTCAATGCATGGGCAGACGGCACAGGAAAGCTCGTCTCTTCTGACGATCTGACGAAAGCGTACAAAGCGTCAGTGAAAGAAGAGATCGCGTGGACGCGAGTCGCTGCGAACGGTGGTTTTTACGATACCGCGACGATCATTTTTACTTGTGATCCGTGCATGTACGAAGCTGTCGACAGCGTAACAGAGTTCACGCAGTCAGGCGCTCTGCTGAATCCCGGCAGCGCTGACGCTTACCCGCTGATCGCTGTCGAAGGGTCAGGCGACACGACAGTCACGATCGCTGGCAAAGAGATCACGATCGACGACATGACAGCGAACGTTCCGGTATACATCGACTGCGAGAACGGATACGTCTACACAGCAACAAGTGCTACTACAATGCGCGGCGAGTTCCCTGTCCTGCCGATGAACGCAAGCAGTGCAGTCACGTTCGGTACTGGCGCGACAAAAGTCACGATCACTCCGCACTGGAGGTGGGTGTAATGGCAGAAAACCACCCGATCTACGTTTACGATCAAGACTGCACAGACTTTTCAACGACAGGGCTCGCGGGCGATCTCAGACCGATTGAAGCAGTCTTCACTGAAGAGAAGAACGGAGAGAGTCAAGTCGTGATCAAGCTGTCGTATGACAGCAAGCAGAAGTGGAAGAGCGCAAAAGTCGGAAACTTCATCAAGTGCGCTGTCCCAGTACGCGTTCCCCCGGTCATTCGCGACGACGAGTATGCGAACACAGTCAAGAAAACAGACTAAGCAGAAGGGAGTGATCATCAGTGGCAGTACTTCAAAGAGACGTTGACCTCTATCTGCCCGCGCCGAACAAGAACTCCCAATCTGCTGCTGATAAGTTCCTCGGCGATCTGCTCGAGAGACTTACAGTCAACGACGAAGTCGAGATCGCGCAAGTCGACGACGCTGCTGTTGGTCTTTCGATCAACGGGCTCGTAACAGAAACAATCGGGGTTTATGTCAACGATCTGACGAAAAAGCGCGGCGGCAAGCGCTACATGAAGAAGAGCGACTTCGATGCTCTTAATACGTCGATGTACGGAATCCCTGCGAGCTTCGCAGGACTCGAAGCACAGATGATCCCGACTCGTCTGCAAGATCAGCTCTTCCGCATTGTATCTGTCGAAGAAGACGACGACGGAGTCACGATCACTGCGCGTCATGTATGGTACGACAATCTCGAAAACTATACGCTGTGGAAACCCGACAAAGATACGAAGTACACATGCGCACAAGTCTGCCGGAACATTTTAGACAACGCGATCTCGCCTGTCTCGTCTCGCGTCGCTTCTGACTGCAAAGAGCAGAAGATCGGGAAAGACCTCGACTTCGAGCGCAAAAATCTCGTCGAAGCGTTCCTTGATCCTGAGAAGGGCGTTTGCGCGAAGTTCGATCTGTCGATCATCAGAAACAACTGGGACTTCTACTGTCTGAAAGAAGTTGGATACGATCGCGGTATCGTCATTCAGAACAGCAAGAATATGCTCGGCGTCACGAGAACAGAGTCGATCGAGAATCTCGCGACGCGTATCGTCCCGATCGCCAAGAATCAGAAAGGCGACATTGTTTGGCTCGATTACAACGGCAAAAAATACATCGACAGTCAATATATCAACGACTACTCGTATCCGCGAGCTGAGATATACGATACAGGGCTGCAGATCGGCAAAGACGGCGTCACGTCGAGCAATATCCAAGAGAAGATGCTCGAAGCTGCGCAGAAGCACTTCACTGACGACAAGGTTGACTTGCCCGAAGTCGAAATGACTGTCGAGTTCCTTTCACTGGGCGATACTGAAGAATACGCGCAGTACAGAGACCTCGACAAAGTCTATCTGCATGACATTATCACTGTCAAAGAGACTGAGCGCGGGTACAACTTCGCTGCGCAAGTGATCGGAGTCGAGCACGACATTCTGACGGGAGCGCTGCTGTCAGTGACGATCGGCAAGATCACGAACGCGAGCGCATCTCGGAAGATCGCGACGTGGCAAGTGCCCGAAGTCGACGGCACGAATATCAGGCTGAAGTCGATTCTCGCGGGCTCGTTCGAGTCAGAAGCGATTCAAGCTGAAGACATTGGATACGGTGTGATCGCGTATGCGCACATCGCACAGGCAACGATCGACGAGCTGACTACTGACGCACTGACTGCAGCGACTGCGCATATCCACGAGCTGATCGCGGGCAGTATCACTGCTGAAGACATTGTGGCGGGCTCGATCACGACGATCGCACTTGCATCGGGCGCTATTACAACCGACAAGCTCGACGCGGGCGCGGTCACTGCACAGACGATCGCTGCTGACGCTATTACTTCCGACAAGATTCTCGCCGGGGCAGTTACTGCGCTGAAGATCGCATCAGGCGCAGTGACGACTGACAAGCTCGATGCGGGCGCAGTCACAGCAGACAAGATCGCGGCGAACGCGATCAACGCAGACAAGATCGACGCGACAGAGATCAGCGCGATCAATGCGAAGCTCGGCACTGCGGACATCGCAGACGCTCGTATCGCACTCGCAGACATTGACTTCGCAAAAGTCAAAGACTTGAACGCTCAGTCTGCGTACTTCGGTCAGGCTGTATTCCAAGAAGCAGTCGGCGGGAAATTGTTTGTTCCGCGTCTGATGGTCGGGTATGCACAGATGGTGCAAGCAACGATCGGCGATCTCGTTATCAAAGCGACAGACGATAACTACTATCACCTCGACGTTGACGTATCGACTGGCGCAGTCACAGCGACGCAAGTCACTCCGACGCAAGAAGAAATCAACGCGGGGCACACATTAACCGGGCAGACGATCATTGACACAGATATTCTTGCTGAGAATCTGTCGACAGCGAACATCTATGCGACTCATGCTCTGATGGATGAAGTCAACGCGAACATCATCAGCGCAGACAGACTGTTTGCGAGAGAAGCAACGATCGCGAAGATCAATGCGCTCGACTTGTCGTCGAACACTTACATCGCTTCGACGATCGGCAACTGGCAAAGCGGGTCAACGATCACGCAGACGATCAACAGTCTCGACAGTCGGATAGCATCGCTCGGATACGGCACGATTTACTATTCTGATACAGAACCCAGTCACAGCGGGCTAACTGAAGGCGATATTTGGGTTCTCCCGATTACTGACAACACATGGGATAGTATCAATGATCTGACGTGGAACTATCTCCACGAAACGATGGACTGGGAAGAAGTGCTCGGCAAGTACAAGATGTACGTTTGGACGGGTACTCAGTGGAAGGTGTTGTACAGCTCAGAGATCAATGCGAACATGAGCACGCAGATCGCGCAGAACACCTACGCGATTACTCTGAAAGCAGACCAGTCTACTGTCGACGTCTTGTCCGGCGATATTTCAGCTTTCGAGGCGACTCTTGAAGTTCAGAGTCAGGCGATCGAAGCGGCAGTCGAGTCAGTGAACGCGAAAGTCAGCAGCTATGTTATGTGGAGCGACCCGACGCTGACTGAAGAAGTGACTGTCGGCGATATTTGGATAAAGAGTCAAGGCGCTTTCGGGTCGTGGCTCGAGACAAAGAACTCGACATGGCAGACGCTGAAGAACAACTTCGTCTGGAAAGACGCTCTCGGATCGGGAACGTACGTTTGGGACGGTACGCAGTGGGTGCAGACTGCAGACAGAGCGACTGAGGTATACCACAGCACGCAGATCAGAGAGACTGCTGAAGCGATCAGTCTCGAAGCGCAAGCAAGAGCACAGCTCGGTAATGAGCTTGTACAAACTCGCAGTCAACTGATTGTAACAAACAGCAAGATCGAATCTGAAGTCGAACGCGCAAAAACAGCAGAAAGTACGAAGATCGCAAAGACTTCGCGGTATCAGACCGCTGACGCGATTGTTACCGAAGCAGTATCTCAGGCGGGTGTAAACGCGGGCGCGAACTACATCGCAAAAACGACGAGTTATCAGACAGCGACAGCGATCGTGAACGAAGCAGTCCGTCAAGCGGGAGTCAATGCCGCATCGGGATTCATCGCGAAGACGACTTCGTATCAGACAGCAGACGCGATCGTCACTGAAGCAGTTCGTCAAGCGAGGGTAAACGCGAACAGTGCGTACATCGCGAAGACGACTGCCTACCAGTCTGCTGACTCTATTGTAACTGAGGCTGTCAGGCAATCTACGGCAGCGTCGTCCGGTGCTTTTATTGAAAAGACTACTCTGTACCAGTCTGCTGCTGCGATCGTCGCTGCTGCAGAGAGCTACACAGACAGCAACGCGTACCTTAAAAAGAGTGGTATTTCTATCGCTGCGAACGGTCTTGACTTGACAGGCGCGAAGCACATCAATCTCGACGTAGACGCGAACAACTACGTCCATATGTCAAACGCGGGCATCGAGATGAAGGGCAGTCGCGTATCAGTCAACGGCAAGGATATGTGGGCTCGCGACGACATTATCGTTCTGAAAAGGACTGATAACGAGCAGACAATCATCAACAGCATGAGCGGACAGCACGACTGGGTGCTCATAAAGCCCTACTACAACGCGACGATCGAGCATAACAGCGTTCCAGCGACGATCAATGCGGGTCTTCAGCGTGCGGTGTACTTCAGTCAAGCGGGTGGCGCATCTTCGACGTTTGGTGATAACGCGAGTTGGTACAAGTACACGATTCACGGCACAGCGCGAAGGACGACAGGCAGTCAGTCAACACAGACGATCGAGTTCAGATTGTCCAATAGTCCCATGACCTCTGCAAGCTCAACTCCGACTGTCACGATCAGCGGCGAGTTGACGCTCTCGACTGGTACAACGACGACAGTGAACATCAACTCCGGGCAGTTGACAGGCGCGGCGAACAATCTCTGCAAAGAAGGCTCGACGATTTACTGCTACGTTTGGGGCGACCAAGCGGGCAATCCCGCTTTCGATATCCAGTTGAAATGCGAGTGCTCGGCAACGACCAGCAAAGTTCCGTGCACGGTCTATTACTTCACATGATAAGGAGGAATCATCATGAAAACGACACAGGGGCAGGCAGTCAGAGCGTTTGGATCGCTCGCGGCACTCGATTCACTTCAGACGAGCAGTCTTGTTGCGTTCAAGCTGTTCAAGTTGAAAAAATCACTGAAGGAGATCGTCGAGTTCCAGTGCGAGCAGGAAGAGAAGCTCGCAAAGCAGTGCGGCGGCGAGATTACTGAAGCGGGACGTTTGAGTCTCCCCGACGTTGAGTCTCGTATGCTGTACGCAGAGAAGCATAAAGAGCTTGAGGAAATGGAGTGTGAGATCGACTATGAAAAAGTTACCTTGAGTCTTTCAGAGTTCCCCCGACTGACGATGCAGTGCATCGAAAGTCTTGAACCTTACATTCAGTTCGAGGAGTGATAAAGAATGGCGACACAGACAACGAACTACCATCTCGTAAAACCCGCGTATGGTGAGAGCGCTGACGTTGCTGTAATCAACAGCAATATGGACACTATCGACAGCACGATGAAAACAAACGCTGACGATATTTCAACAGTCAGCGGTCAGCTATCGTATAAGACCATCGGCACTTTCACGACTGAATCAGGACTCGGCGCGGCGTTGGACTCTGAGTTCTCTTCAATGGGAACGTATTCGCAGAGAGCGATCCGCTTCAATTTCTCGTCAGCAAGCGGAGCGTTTACTGCGAGATACTACTACGGGACGCTTACAAAAGCGGGCAGTAACTCCTACGGATCGATGATCGTCGTAACAACGTCGTCTGACGTTGCTGACGTTGTAAGCGGGTCGAAGAATAACTCTTCGTGGGTGTTCGGCAGCGAAAACGATAAGATCGACAAAAAAGCTGAAGGAAGACTGTTTACAATAACGAGTAGTGCTCCAGCTACGTTTACTATGACAAGCAACGCTCGCATAACGTTGCTGTGTGGGTCTGCATACACGTCGCACGCGGGCGTCATCAATCTGTCTTGTACAAGCGGCGGCACTGCTGACTATTACGTTATTGCGGGTGCGTCAGCTCTTACGCTTTCAAAGTCTGGCGCAAATGTGACTATAAGTTCGACATACGGTGTGAACGGAACTGCTATCATTCACGCGGGCAGCGTGACCATATCGTAACAAAAAAGAAAGGCGGCAACTACTATGAACGAAAACAAGTTTTTCCTGCATCAGATCAAGCACACGTCCGGCAACTACGACAAAGGGATCGTCGTCAAAGACACCTTTGAAGCAGCGAAGCAGAGCTACCACGCATATCTCGGAGCATATGCGTACGGGAACAACGCCGATACAGACTATGTATCTTGTTTGATTACGGATATGTACGGCAACGTAATTCCCGGATTCGGCGAGACGTGGATCGCTCCTGCTGTCGAGGAATAAACAATGCCTATCACGACTGAAGCGCTGATCGCGAAGTTCCAATTCGCGCTCGACGGAGACTGGGGCTATATATGGGGCACTGCGGGCGAGATGTGGACTGCGGCTCGTCAGCGTGCCCTCGAAAAGACGACAGACTCCGATCGGGAGATGGGACGCAAGTACGGCAGTCGATGGATCGGTCATCGCGTCGCTGACTGTTCGGGACTGTTCTCGTGGGCGTTCAAAGAGCTTGGCGGCTATATGTACCACGGCTCGGACACGATGTTCAGAAAGTACTGCACTAATCACGGCGAGCTGAACAAAGGCAAGCGCACTGACGGGCAGACGCTGAAAGTCGGAACTGCTGTATTCACCTACAACAAGAAAAAGGGCAAGTACGGACACGTCGGACTCTACATCGGGAACGGGCTCGTCATAGAAGCAGCGGGCACTCAGCAAGGCATCATCGCGTCTCCTGTCGACAAGAAGTGGACGCATTGGGGCGAGCTGAAGGGACTGCAGTATGAAGGGGGTGATCAACCCGTGGCAAAAGGCTACGCACTGGTAACAGGGAAACGCGTCGCGCTGCGATCAGCGCCAAGCAAGAGTGCGAGTATCATCACGCGCATTGACACAGGAAAGACAGTGAAGCTCGAGACTCCCCCGCCGACTGAATGGGATTACGTTTCATTCAACGGCAAGGAAGGCTACATGATGAAAGAGTTCTTGAAAGAAGGTTGATTGACATGATGGAATGGGTTGCGAAGTATTGGCTCGAGTGCTTGTTCGGACTGATCGTCTCTGGGTTTGGAGTCGCGCTTCGCAGGATCAGCAAGAAGCTGAAGGAAGAACGTATTCGTAACCAAGCGATCGAGAACGGCGTGCGCGACATTCTGCGTATGCAGATACTCGACACCTACGAACGCTGCAAGGCAGTGGGGACGATCACAGTCAGCAGAAAAGACGCTATTGACTCTGCGTATTCATCGTATCACGCACTGGGTGGCAACGGGACGATAACGCAAGTTCACAACGAGCTGATGGGCATGCCCATCGTCTGAAAGGAGTTACTGTATGAAAATGAGCAACAAGGTGTACGACGTTCTGAAATATGTGGCGCAGATCGTACTTCCCGCTTGCGGCGCTCTGTACTTCGGGCTCGCGAAGATTTGGGGATTCCCGTACGCGACTGAGATCGTCGGCACGATCTCTGTCGTCGACGCTTTTCTCGGCGCTGTGCTGAAAATCAGCACAGATCAGTACAACGAGGCACAGCAGATTCAGCCTCCCGACGAGGATTGACGAGATGGAAGACTGCAAGAACTGCGAGACTCAGGCATGCGTTCCGTTTTTTCTGCACGAGAACGCCATGATGCACTACAACCGCGCCAACAAGCGCATGCTGATCGCGCTGATCACGATCTGCGTCACTCTCTCCGTCGTGATCGGGATATTCGTGTACGGCAACACAGTGCGCGAGCGACAACTGATCGAGCTCGTGAATCAGCATATCACGGAGGTGAGCGATGGAGTACAGCAACTCTCAAATCCGTGAGCTGATCGCTGAGTACGTCCACAACTCTGTCGATCGCAGGATGCTCGAACTGAGACTGATCGACGGCATGACGTTCGAGGCGATCGGGTTCGAGACAGGAATGACGACAAAGACAGTACGACTGCGCATCCATAAGCAAGAAGCTATTCTGTTCTCGCATATTCCCGACTGAAATACGTCGGGAATATTTTTGTGTTTCTTCTATAAAAGACTGTTGACATTTTATCTAAAATGTGCAAGAATAAGCTGTCCACAGTACTCAACGACATTTAAGGAGGGCTAACCATGAACAACACACGCAGGAAGAACATCAGAGCGCTGATCGATCGGATCGAAGCGCTGCACGCGGAGCTCGAGGCGATCAACGTCGATCTCGAAGAGCTGAAGGACGAGGAAGAAGAGTGCTTCGACAATCTGCCCGAATCTCTGCAGGAGTCTGAGCGCGGCGAGTCGATGCAGGAAGCTGTCGACAAGATGGACGACGTCATGAGCACGCTCGAAGACGCGCTCGAGTATCTGAGCGACGCGAGCTCTGATCTCGAAGACGTCGTCGATCAGTGAAGGGAGGGATCGACATGACGACGCGAGAGACTCTCGAGAAGCTGCCCGCGAATGTTCGCCACGAGATCGAGCTGCGAAAGAGCGACTACAAGCGCTTTCCGACGACTGCTTACTCGATGCATATGCAGATTCGAGCGACGATCAACGGGTATCTACGCGGGCTGCGCGACGCGGGACTTATCACTGAGCGCGAGCGTCAGGTGCTGTTCGTCTACACGACAGTCTGATCGCTGATCGATCGTCGAAAGATCGCTGATCTGTCAGCGATCTTTTTTATTTGATCAGAAAATACTTGTTGACATTTTATCTAAAATGTGCAAAAATAAGCTGTCCACTGATACTGATCGACTTTTAGGAGGGCTAATCAAATGGCGAAGTACATGATCTTTGAAGGCTACGTTGACGATCTGCTGAAGAAGCTGACCCGCGTCGTTAACAAGTGCGCGAAGTACGGCATCGACTGCAAAGTCGAGCTGACTGGGAACGAAGAAGTCCGCGAGATCAAAGAGAAGATCGACGGGCAGGAGATCGTCCACCATCTGCGCTATGTCGAGATCGAAGCAGAAGGCAAAGCGCAGATCAACGGATGGGAGTGGCTCGCGAGCATCGAAGCGACGGAGAAGGGCAATCTGATCCACAGCGCTCGCGATATCACGATCCCGACGAAGTACTACACGAGCGACTGCTACTGCGAGCACTGCAAGACAAATCGCTGGCGCAAGTATCTGTTCCTCGTCAAGAACACTGAGTCCGGCGAGATCAAGCAAGTCGGCAAGAGCTGCCTCGCTGATTATACGCACGGGCTGAACGCTGACGCGATCGCGCAGTATCGCTCGCTGTTCGACGGACTCGAAGAAGAAGAAGAGCGCGAACCTTCCTTCGGATCGCTCGGTTTCAGAGACTTCGAGTATGTCTCTGCTGAAGAAATGACACGCTTTGTGTGCGAGACGATCAGACACTACGGATTCGTTCCGAAGAGCGAAAACGACAACTTCGAGAAGAACGCCAAGCGCCCGACAGCGTATCTTGCCGAAGACCTCTACGACGCGTACTACAAGCATTATCGCAAGTTTACCTACTGCATGAAGTGGTACGACGAGCTGCGCATGATGATCGATCGCGATCACTTCGATCCCTGCTCTGAAGACGCGACGAAGATGGCGCACGACGCTCTCGCTTGGATCGCTGAACAAGACGACAGCAAGAGCTCGTATCTCCACAATCTGAAGCTCGTCTGCAGCATGAAAGAGATCAAGCGCTGCCACTACGGGATACTCGCTTCGCTGATCCCGACTTGGAACAAGAGTCTCGTCCGCGAAGCTGAACGCGAAGAAAAGCGCAAGATCGAAGTCAGCAGCAAGCACGTCGGCGAGATCGGCGAGCGTACGACGTTCGAGATCGCATCGACTGAGATCGTCACTTCTTGGGAGACTGACTACGGCACGATGTGGCTCGTCAAGTTCGTCACAGTCGACGGCAATGTTCTGATGTGGAGATCGTCTTCGATCCACAATCTGCCCGACGACTACGGCACGATCAAGAAGATCGTCGGAACGATCAAAGATCACGACGAGTTCCGTGGGATCAAGCAGACATTCATCAACCGCTGCAAAGTGGTCTGATAGAAAGGAGGGAAAGAGAATGAAGTATCTCGTCGTCGTCAGAATAATGAACAAGAGCGGACAGTGGCAGACGATCTATCACGAAGAAGAGTCTGAGGATGCTGCGAACGACTTCGCAGAGTTCGTCTACAACGAGAGCTCGGCTGCAGAGATCACGGTGCTGATCTACGAGCTGAAGAAGAGTCTGAACTGATCGATCGCTGAGTATGACTCAGCAGGAAGGAGACAAGTATGTGGAGTGATTTCATCAAAGAGAAGAAGCAGAAGTGGGTCGGAGAAGTCGTTATCTTCGACCACAAGCCCTTCTCCGTCGTCGACGTCGATATGAACGGAGCGCTGAAGATCAACAAAGCGTCTCAGTTTAACGAGACGACTGCTGTCAGCGAGTCTGACGTGAAGCGCGTTCCGAAGCAGTTCGTCGAGTTCGGCAAGCAGTGGGCGATCGAGAACGAAGACGATCTCGCGTACGCGCTCGCGTCGCTGAAGGGCAGCGAGTTCGTTGCGAACATGTCTGACTGCTATGCTGCGACGTGCAGCGAGCTCAAAGAAGTCAGACGTCAGCGCGAAGACGTGCTGCGTCAAGCGACTGAAAAGAAGCTGATCTGATGAAAGGAGACTGAGGGCTATGGACGCATATCAGATGGTCACAGATCGCATCTGTGCGATGCTTGAACAGGGATTTATCCCGTGGGAGAAACCGTGGGCTATGACGCGCTCGTGCGCGTGGTCAGGACACAACGGGCGGGTGTATACGCTGCTGAACCAGTTTCTGCTCGCTGATCCCGACAAGAAGTACAAAGACTGGGACGAGCTCGTCGACGACATAGCGGGCGAGTGGGTGACGTTCAATCAAGCGATCGATCGCGGCGGCATGGTTCGCAAGGGCGAGCACGGCAGGAAGATCGTCTTCTTCACTTGGCTGAACAAGAAAGACGAAGACGGCAACGAGACAGACGAGCAGTTCCCTTTTCTGAAGTGGACGACAGTGTTCAAGATCAGTCAGTGCGACGGCATCGAGCAGAAGTTCCACAAAGACGCGGGCATGCTGTACGACTTCAACCCCGATAAGTCAGCGTGCGACGTCGTAGACGACTATGTCAAGCGCGAAGGCGTCAAGCTGGAGCTGAAGCAGTGCGATCGCGCATGCTACTGTCCGAAGACTGACACAGTCACGCTCCCGCTGCCGGAGCAGTTTCAGAACAACGCAGAGTACTACTCAACGCTGTTCCACGAACTGACGCACTCGACGGGTCACCCGAATCGACTGAACAGACTCGTCAAAGCTGCAGCGTTTGGCAGCGCTGAGTACAGTGCTGAAGAGCTCGTCGCTGAGATCGGATCAGCTTCGATCATGGCGACGCTGAACATCGAAAACGACAGAACGTTCCGCAACAGCGCTGCGTACGTTCAGAACTGGTTGAAAGCGCTGAAGAACGACAAGAAACTGATCGTCACTGCTGCTGCGAGAGCAGAGAAAGCGATCAAGCTGATTCTCAACGTAAAAGGAGACTGAGAGCTATGGGCAATTTTGTTTCTATCGACTGGAAGACGAAGCTCTGCGGGAGAACGTTCGCGTTCTTCGCAGTCGACGACATGTACAGACTGTACACTGGTCACGAAGAAGGCGGGCTGTATCTCGGTCAGTTCGCGTCGTTTCAGCTCATGAATGAGTACATCATCGATCTCATTAAAAAACAGGAGGAAGAAGAAAATGCATAATATCGAGAAGTTCGTTTATCCGCTGAACGTCGACAAGAAAGACGCAGAGAAGCGCATCAACGAGTACGTCGCGCGAGAAAGCGACTGCGGCGGGCTGTACAATTCGATTAGGTGGATCGACGCTGCTCCCTGCAGCGACAGAGCACAAGCAGAGAAGTTCATCGATCACATTGATCGCGGGAACTACGACTGCGTTGCTGTGCAGTACGTCACGTCGATGCCGTTCACGAACGCGAAGCTCGAAGAGCTCAGAGCGAAAGAGCACGAGCGCCATAACGAGTTCTTCAAGCTCTGCGAAGCTGAGTACCCGAAGACGCTGACGTCAGCGATGCTCGGCTGCAAGAAGTGCAGCAGCAAGCTCGCGATCAAGTACTTGAAGGGCAACTTCTGCCCTGTCTGTAAAGCTGATCTGCGTCCCGACTACATCATGAAAAAGATCGACGCAGCGCAGAAGAGATGGACAGAAGCGCAGAGCAGACTGACAGAGTACATTGACAAGCACGCAAGGAAAGAGGTAAAGTGGCTCGTAAAGATCGAGTATCATTCATAAAGGAGAGATGTGTATGCCGAAGCTGAGAAGCGGTGAGTTCGATCAGTATCAGTACGAGCAGAACTACATCAAGAAGAACATCAAGCTCGTGCATATGTCGCTGAACAGAACGAAAGAAGAAGACATGCAGATTCTCGACTGGTTGTCTCAGAAAGACAGCATCAGCGCGTATCTGAAGAGTCTGATCCGAAAAGACATGGAGGGAAAAACATGAGCGATAAGAAGATCATTGATGGCTATGCACTTGAGAAAGCGATACTTGATGCTGGCAGAAGCAGTAGCAACCCAATGCTTATGACTCTTACCGGGTTTGTTACCAAGTTCGTAAACGATGCCCCGGAAGCGATTGTCCGATGCAAGGATTGCCGATTCCATGACGATGAAGGTGAAAGAGATTCAGTGCCGCAATGGTTGCCATGTGCAGAAATAAAGACGGCAGATGATTGGTTCTGTGCTGATGGCATCCGCAAATAACCTATAAACTACCTTAAAGTTACCCGTTCACGACCTCGTGAACGGGCTTTTCTTTTGCGACAATAATCTCGGAGGTGGGACGATGAACAAGCTGATCGCAAGACTGATCGACTGCGGGATGCCGCGAGAGATCGCGCTGCACATGCTGAAGCTGTACAGAGGACGCCCGCACGACTTTGAGCTGTACGTCGAGAGCGTGGAAAGGAGCAGCAGTGAGCAGATGGAGGCAGTTTAACCCGAACCCTGTCTCGCGTAATGTCGGCGACTGCGCTGTTCGAGCGATCGCAGCAGCACTCGGCATCGACTGGGAGACTGCGTTCGCTCTGATCTCTGCGAACGCATATCAGATGGGCGACATGCCGTCTTCAAATGCTGTTTGGGGATCAGTGCTGAGACAGCACGGGTTCAAGCGATCTGCTATCCCGAACACATGCCCCGACTGCTATACAGCAGAGCAGTTTGCTGTCGATCATCCTCGCGGGACGTTTGTGCTCGGTTTCGGGAATCACGTAGCGACTGTCAGAGATGGGACGCTGCTCGACTCATGGGACAGCTCGAGAGAGATTCCGCAGTATTACTGGTGGAGGGATGAATGATGGCATACTACAACGGTTTCCCTGCAACATACACTCCGTATACGACTGCATACGATCCTATACGATCGAATACGACCGCATACGATCGCACACAGTCAGGCATCAACTGGATTCAAGGCGAGCAAGCAGCGAAGAGTTATCTCGTCGCTCCGAACAGCACTGTCGTCCTGTTCGATACTGAGTCGCAGACGGTTTATATCAAGTCAGCAGACGCGACTGGTATGCCGAACATGAAGACGCTCGACTACACTGTACGAGAATCGAACAAAAACCCGTCTATTCCCGCGTCTGATGTGAAGAACGACAATTCGCCCGTCTATGCGACGAAAGACGAAATAAACGCGGTTTCTGAGCAGATAACAGCGCTTCGCAGCAAAGTTGCGAAGCTGACAAAGAAGTTGGAGGAAGTCGACGATGAATAACCCGATCAACCCTCAGAACATCATGCAGCGCTTTCAGCAGTTCCAAAGGATGTTCACTGGCGATCCGCGTCAGCAGATTCAGCAGATGCTCAACAGTGGCAAGATCAGTCAGCAGCAGTACAACAACGCGGTGCAGATGGCACAGCAGTTCCAAAGGATGATGAGTGGAAAATGAAGACAGTTATCGTCAATTAAAGTCTGCTTTCCTTGCGCTGCAGAGCGAGGATGCAAATAAAAAAAGAAAGGATAATTTTACTTATGGCACTTACTGACGAAGGCACAAACACTACGATGCTCGTCACTCCCACGGGGATGGGCGGCAATAGCGGTTTCGGCTTCGGCGACGGCAACGGATGGTGGATTCTGCTGCTCTTCATTTTGATGGGTGGATGGGGCAACGGATTCGGCGGCGGGTTCGACGGAGCAGGGCTGTACCCTTGGATGAACAACTCGCAGAACATCAACGACGGTTTCCGCGATCAGATGATCGGTAGTCAGATCAGCGGAATCCAGAACAGCATCACTTCTGGCTTCGGTGACGTCGCAACAGCTCTGTGCGGCGGGTTTGCGGGAGTGAACGCTTCGATCAACGGCGCTCAGAACGCACTGGCGCAGCAGATGTATTCCAACACGATCGCTGATATGGAGCGCTCTTTCGGAGTTCAGAGTGCGCTGCAGAACTGCTGCTGCCAGCAGTCCGCGAACACTGCTGATCTGAAATATACTGTCGCTACTGAAGCGTGTGCTGACAGGGCTGCGATCTCTGACGCTCTGCGCACTGTGATCGCAGAAAGCAACTCCAACACACAGAAAATCCTCGATAAAATCTGTGCGAACGAGATCGAGATGCTTCGCAGTCGCAACGCTGAACTGCAGACTCAGGTCAATATGCAGGCAATGGCAGCATCTCAGACTGCGCAGACTGCTCAACTGATCGCCGATAACACTGCTCAGACGCAGTACATCGTCAATCGGGTCGCTCCGTATCCGATTCCCGCGTATACGGTCGCCAATCCCGTCACTCCGGCAGTGTAAGGTGGTGCAAGTATGAAAGAATTGCACGATCTGAAAGAGCGACTGATCGACGAGCTGAAAGACTACGGACGCAAAGATTTGTCCAGCAGCAATCTCGAGATCATCGACAAGCTGACACACACGATCAAGAATCTGTGCAAGATCATCGAAGACGGCGAGTACAGCAGCATGCCGTGGAGTTATGAAGATCGGTCTTTCGATCGCTCCTATGCTCGCCGCCGCGACAGCATGGGACGTTACTCTCGCAGCGATCTGACTGAAAAGCTGCGCGATCTGATGAACGACGCTCCCGACGATCGTACTCGCATGGAGATCAAGCGACTGATCGAGAAGATGTAAAGAGAGGGCGCTGCTGTGATAACGAAGAAAGACCTCGAGTCTGCAATCGCTGAATGCCAAGGCAAGCGAGAACCCGACGCGAAGACGTGCATCATGCTCGCTGCATTTTACACGATCAAGCGCGAAATGTTCGACGAAAAGCCGGAATACTCATTCGCTCCCGCGCCGACTCGGAACACGATCGAGATTGACAGCGAGTCAGAGTTCGCGAGAGTAATCGACGGCAAAGATCAGAGCGACGTGCTGCCCGTGATCGACGAGCTGCTGCAGACATTGGAGATCATACAGCCGCGCCTCTACTCAGCAGTCTTGAATAAGCTGACCCTTATCTGACCCCGAAAAAGGGTCAGATTTTTCGTTTTTTTCATTCGCGTCAGATAAAAGAAAAAACCACGGAGCGTTGTTTCTCCGTGGTTTTTCGTGTGGCTCAAATAGGACTCGAACCTATGACACTCCGGGTATGAAGCGAATCGTCTATCTGACTGCAGCGCTTTATTTTTCAACGTTCTCAGCGTATAACGATTCGACCTGACCCTCTTTCTGACCCCGAATTAACTGACTTTCGACTTTTTTTCGCTCGCGAGCTGATCGATCTTCTGATACTGAGTCGTACACTTGCAAGATCATTTTCGAGTCAGCATGCCCCATCCATCTTCGGCAGACATTCAGCTCGACACCATTGTCGCGGCAGATCATCGCGCAGAACGCATGCCTCAACGAGTACGGCACAACGTCAAAGCTGATCCACTCTTTCAGCTCGCCTTTCTCGAGCAGAGCTTTCTGCTCTTTCGTCTTTCCGTACCATCGCTTGCTGATTCCGTTTATTGCAGTCTCCATGCTTGTGCAGTACGAGCGCCAGACGACGCGCCACGTCGTCTGTGTAACGCGTTCTCCGTGAGCTGACGCGATCAGATACCCGTGTTTCGCGCTGAGAGCTCGTTTGAGCGGTGGGAAGAGTGGAATCTGTCTGTTCGCTTTGTCTGTTTTTCCTCGCGCTGAAAACGCGTATTTTTGACCGTTATTGTGAGCAGTCTCGCGGATCGTTATAACGTCGTTATCAAAGTCGACGTCGCGATCGATCACGAGCGCTTTCGCTTCTTGCGGTCTGAGCCCTGCGTACAGCATCGTCATGACAGCGGGATACGCTCGATGGTCAGTGCACAGCGTCTCTATCCATTCGCGCTGCTGCGCTGTGATCGTTCTCGGTTTCACTGCAGCGCCCTTGTGCGGGCGAGCTGTCTTGTCTCGCGCGGGGTTCGATCTGCATAACCCGTCAGCGACTGCTGAGTCGAAGAGCGCTGAGAACAACTGACGCGCTGCTTTGACGTATGAGTTAGAACACGACGCATACTGTCTCGAGTAGACTGCCTTTATATTGGAAGGAAGTACGTCAGATATGCGCATGTTTCCGATCTCGTCGATCAAGTGCTGCATGTGAATCGCGAGCCCTGTGTACGTCGAGTCAGACACAGACGGGAACGATCTCTGCAGCCACGGCAGCGCGAAGTCAGCGACTGTCTGTTTTCTGACGGCGTTCGCTTTCTCGCTGCGCTTGTATTCTTCACGCTGCGCGATCGCGTCGTCGCTCGATACCGTCGAGTAGAACTCAATGCCTTTATATCGGCATCTATATCGCCCGTCTGCCCTCTTCTTCAGTCTCTGCTTCTTTTCTCTCGGCATGCTTATTCTCCGCAGAACCCTATCGTCTGCCCGTCGACAACAACGTCGAAGCAGTTATGCCATCCCGACAAGCAGTCGACGTCTCTCTGATCTCGAAGCTCGACGTCTTCTGCTTCGTACACGATTGGTTTGCCGATGAATCTGTTCTTCCTATTCTGCGTCTCAACAATGTACAGTTTCAAATGATCTACGCTGTCGAACGTCTTCAGCTCCTTCATTTCCGCTGAGATCGTCCTGCGCTGCGGGCGATAGTTGATCGTCTTCTTTCTGTTTAGCAACTGAAGCGGACAAATGAAATGATAAGCGAAGCACAGTGCTTCTTCTAACCAAACAGACTCGGTGCTGTTCCCGTCGTGATTCAGAACAACATGACCAAGCTCTCGCGCTAATGCGAGACGAAGAGACAGCGTGCTTTGGTTGTAAACGACGATATACTGCAGCTTTCCGTCGTCGTTGTTTACGATCGAGAACGCGTCGAGATTGTCGTCATTCAGATCGAGGCGTTCTGCGACAGATGTGCTGTACGGTATCAGCAGAACGTTCCGAAGTCTGCTCAGAACATACAGAGGATCAGTGTGCGCAGGGTTGATCTCGTATTTGACGATCGTCTCGATCGCTTTTTCTGCAGCGCGTTCATAGTTCGGGATCATTATCAGACTCCTTGAAATAATCAGAATACTGAGAAAACATCGCTTTGACGACGTTCAGCGCTTGCTCGCGCTGCGCTTTGGGCAGCTTGTCGACTCCCTTCGCAAGAATCCTCGCCTCAGACGTTTGTGGCTGAGTTGCGCCCAGTTTCAGCAAGAGCTGCTGTTCTATCAGCTCTGCTTCGGTGTACTTCTTATCATACGGTTCATCATTGAAAAAGTCGAGAGGGATCGAGAACTCTTTCGCGATCGCAATAAGACGCGACGTATCAGGTGCAGTTCTTCCTGTTTCCCACTGATAGACAGCGCCGGGAGTGACAAAAAGTCGCTTCGCGAACTCTGTCTGCGTCAGACCCTGCGACGTGCGCAGCAGCTTGATTTTTTCAGATAACACAGCGATCACTCCTTTCGATACCATTTTAATAGAAGAACTATTATTTTTCAATAAAATCATAGTACAACTATTGACTCGAGCATGGAGCTTCGCTATAATAGTTACGCTATGATAGCGCAGCTCTATATTGATTGGAGGTGAAAACTTGTTGAACGCGATCAAGAAAGCTCGACTGATCGCTGGCATCTCTCAGTGCGATCTCGCTCGAGCGCTGAACATCTCGCAGGGTTCTGTCAGTCTGTGGGAGCGTGGAAAGACGAAACCGACTGCGGGCAAGCTCCCGCAGCTCGCGAAGATTCTCGACACGACAGTCGACGATCTACTGACAGAAGAGAGGGCGGTTTAATGGAGCGTTTGGTAACAGTCAAAGACGTGCAGCAGCGATACGGATGCTCGCTGCCGACTGCGCGAAAGTACTTGCGCCAAATGTTTCATTATGAGTCCCCGCTTGCTGCGCCGATGTGGGCTTTTGCAGAGTGGGAAGAGAACAGAGCTGTCTATCCGCAGAACATCAGCAGCAAGCTCAGAGTTCACTATCACGACAAGACGGAACGGATACGAGTTCCGCGAAAAAGAGAGGGCTAATATGAGCTACGAAGATTTCAAAAAATTGCTTGAAGATGCAATAGCACAGCACTCCTTCACAGAACCCGGAAGTCACATTGGAGACGCATTTAATACGGGCATGCGCACAATGTACTTCTCTGCGCTGACTGCGTTCCTTGAACTGAGTCAGAAGAAAGAAGGTGCTGACGAGTGAGCGACTGGCAGATCGATCTCATGGTTGAGAACGACAGAGCTCGTGCGTGGGAAGAGCTGAACGCGCCTGATCCGTACGAGAAAGTACTGAAGACAGCAGCGAACGATCTGATCAGTGCGCTTTCTTATCTGAACGTCGTCACTGATCGACTCGCTGACGCGTCTTCTGATCTTTCAGAGACTCCCATGCAAGCGAAGATTGACTCGTTCATTGACTCGCTCGAGAGCATCGGCTGCGATCTGAGCGAGATCAAAGGGCACTGGGAACGGGGTGAGCGCGAGTGAAGACCTACTACTGCCCGGGCGCCCACAAGATCAAAGGGCAGCGCCTGACGATCGCTGATCGACTCAGAATGAGACGCGCAGCGAAGAAACGCGGAAAGGAGTGGAGACTGTTTTGCGGGTAACAAAAAAGCTCTGACTGCAATCGTCAGAGCAGAAGCAAGACTGAGGGCTAATCAGAACTTTCTTCCTCTGAATTGTACCACAGAGGGAGACGAAATGCAAGCAAAGGAGACAACAAAATGGAAATGATTTTTGATCTTCTGACGGCAGATGAAATCGAGTGCCGAATCGGAACAACGAAACCCCCAAAAGACGATAACCCCGGAGGAGTATCGCTTCTTCTCTACAAAGACGCTCGCTGCGATATGGCACGGTTAGATAAGACTGTCGGCGCGATGAACTGGCAGCGCGAGCACAGTCGCGATAATGCGAACTGCAAAGTCAGCATTTGGGACGCTGAGAAGGGCATCTGGGTCAGCAAAGAAGACACGGGCGTCGCGAGCAAGACAGAGTCTGAAAAAGGGCTCGCTTCTGACAGCTTCAAAAGAGCGTGCTTCAACTGGGGTATTGGTCGCGAGCTGTACACTGCTCCGTTTATTTGGATCAGCGGCGATCCGAACAAACTGAAGTGGGAGCGCTTCAAAGTCACGGCGATCGGATACGACAAGACGCGTTGCATCAACGCGCTGACGATTGAAGACAAAAAGGGCAAAGTCGTCTTTCAGATGGGAAAGATCGAAGACGTCGAACCCGATACGCCCGACAGCAGCGCAGAGCTTCGCAAGCCAGTGAATCCAAACGCTGTCGTTGAAGTTGCGAGCACTCTTCCGACTCTCGAAATGCAGTATCTCGCGAAAGCGATGAAAGAACTGCGCGAAGATCGCGGAATCAATGCAGCAGAGAACAAAGAGCTCTTC
>Ga0310690_10001459_pt1 | contig 41899 bp, 45 predicted proteins | sample AusTroGonzalo_MG_2_FD_207661 | JGI IMG/M metagenome (GOLD analysis project Ga0310690, IMG submission 207661) | Bovine rumen microbial communities from tropical cattle in Woodstock, Queensland, Australia - Gonzalo_04 (v2) (version 2) | ecosystem: Host-associated > Mammals > Digestive system >... | reverse complement strand
TTCGAATATCTGCGTAAGGACGCTGATCTTGTACCGGGCACAGAACGAAACGTATATAAAGGATAGAGCACGAAAATACGTGGAACACCTTTATTTATAGGGGGGTTGAGAGATTGAGGGTAGAGAGCGAAAAAAAACGAAACGTTTACATTGCTTTAATTCTGCTTTACATGGAGAGGGTTTTCAGAGGATCAGAATGAGCGGAAAGTTTACATAGGACTTCGAAGATTTTACATAATGATCCGGAGAAGGAACAGGGGTATAAGATAGACGATAAGGCTGGGTATTGATGCCCGGCTTTAATTATATATACAGGAAAGCGTGACACGGCTGTAAATAAAGGCTTCTGAGGCCATATCCCTAATGCCACGAAAATGATATCAAGTGATGATATAAAAGGGGCTTAAAAGGGCATTAAAATGATGCTATTTTACCATTGTAATACACCGGCGTACTCAACCATCTGGAGAGGGCCTAAAGGCTCCCTTCTCTTCTGGTCTCAAATGGCGATTTTTAGAGTTGGGCGGACAGTTGGACGGACAGTTTGGGCGGACAAATACATGAGTTTGGGCGGACAAAATGCCCCAAAATAGAGTGTGATAGACAGGGGGTAACGGTGTAATTTTTGTTAAAAAGGGCGTTTTTGGGCGCGATCCCCCCCCCCATAAGTACCCCTTTTGCGGGCTCCTTACATTATTTATATATATAGGAATCAACGATATAACTATTTTTAAGCAGCGTTATGGGGGTGGGTAAGGGTACCATTGGGTGGTCTACGGGTGGCCGCCAAGGGTACGTTTCAGAAAAATCTGGCAATAGATCCGAGAACCTCGAAGACGTTGAGGATGCGGGAAATGGGGAACTCCTGATCGTCGAAGTCTGGATTAATGGGGACGTAGCGCAGAACATCAGGGGTGGTTCCTCGACGGAGGATCTTGATAGTGCGGAGGGTGTCGAGCACGACGGCGTAGATCTCACCATACTGGATATCTTCCTTACAACACTCGCGGAGGGCGATAATGTCGCCGTGACAGATCTTTGGTTCCATTGAGTGTCCGGTGACGTTGCACCAGACCGTAGCCTTCTCGAACCCCGGTACTATGATGTTACAGGTGGGTACGGTTGCCTGATCGTTTATGATCTCGCTAAAACCGCCTATAAAATCGACGTCATAATAGGGTGTTCCCTGCCCTATTTCGAATGTAACTTTTGGTAAATCAGCGGGATCCCCTTCATTTATTATAATGGGGTCCATTTTATTCCCCCTAAATACCCCGCCTCTACTCATTAGGATATAATCAGGAGAAACTCCATAATAATCACAAAGGGTTGCTATCATATCAGCACCCGCCTTCATTCTGCTATTCAGAATTTCTGAAAACTTGGCTGGCTTTACATTTAAACTTTCAGCCAATGCCGTTTTGTTAATAGAATCACGTGCTATAACAGCGTTTACAGCCTCGATAAAACGGTAGTTTATCTCGTCTTTAGTTAAAATTTTCTGAAATAATTGCATTTTTTCTGAATTTTATTTGGTAGTTTTACAGAAATTCTGTATCTTTGCAGCGTGTTTATGATAAAACAGCGCGGCAAAGATACAAAAAAGGTCGCAGAAACAAGAAAAAAAGACTTAAAATTAAAGAAGTTTATGGATTGCGAAAAACTTACAGAAGGAAAGATTCGGGAAACTATTCAAGGCTGCTTTGAATCGACGAATATCGAGATCATGGAAGTCGGATTTCCTAAAGCCAAAGACGGAGTCACCCACCACGTTGTATTGAAAGGTGACATCTATTTGACAGAACTTGTGAACATCGGCAAGGCCTTCGGCGATAACGACATGTTGTTAAGCACTGATTTTGTCAGTCCTGGTCAAATAGCCATCTACTTTATACCACATCCGCAGTATTAAAAACAAAATAGATATAGTTATGGAACCAAAAGTTAAGATTGAAGTTTCGAAGGAGGTGCGCGATAAGATTGCGAAGACCTTCGGTGTTACGGGTGTCATGGTGAGTTACGCCCTGACCTACAATAAGTCGAGAGGCAACAGTGACCTTGCCAAGAAGATCCGCAAGATGGCGATGGAGAATGGCGGGCGCAGGATGGCCTATTGGCCGGAGTGCGAGACCATCCACAATGAGGTCAACGGTACGATGATCCAGATTTTCGACAACGGCGCAGTACTGACGATTGACAAGCATACCGGTGATGCCAGGGTGGAGTACAAAGGTAAGACCATGCTGGAGAAAGAGGATATTTCCGTGAGAGAAATCTATATAATGCAAGAGTATGCAGCAGCATTTTAACCACTAAAGAACGGAGGCAGATATGGAGTATTACGGCAATGCGCTTTGCGTGAGTTACGACGATTTGGTTGGCGGCGGCATCATGACCGCCAGCAACTTGCAGAAGATGGCTCAGCGTGGAAAGTTGACAGTTCTTAGAACTGCAGGTGGCAAAGGCAACTGTGCTCTGGTTGCCGTTGACTCCCTACCCGAGAAGTACAAAGCCGAGGTGCGGAGGCTCTATCCAGAGGGCAACCGCACCCGCCTTATCGCTTGGGTCCAGAAAAACTACGAGCGCGACATGGCTGCCTATACGTTTTTCTTCAACAAGGCCAACACCGGCATTGAACTGCCTCAGGAAAAGGTGCTCGAGTACACCATCAATGCAAGTGTGTTGAATTGCTGCATCCGCCTGTATGACCGCGCGGCCATGTGCCAGAAGATGTTCGGCAACCGCTATAACTGGGACGAGATGGCAACGGTCATCGACACCCTTCGCGACCTGTACGGCCACACCCTTCCGGCAAGTACGATGCGGTTCAGGAAGAAGGTGGCCCAGTACAAGCGTGAAGGCTACATCTGTCTCGTTAGTGGCAAGTTCGGCAACCAGAGTGCGCGGAAAGTGGATCACAAGACGGAACGCCTTATCTTGGGTATTGCCTGTCTCCCAAATAAGCCCTTCAATACGAACGTTGCTGAATTATATAATATGTTCGTGTGTGGGGAACTCGATGTTTACGATCCAGAGAGTGGCGAGATGTTCAACCCGGATGACTTCACTGACAAAACCGGTGAGCCGATGGTGCTTAGCGAGACCACCATCAACAACTATCTGAACTCGCCTAAGAACCGTGTGCTTATAGACCACCTTCAGATGTCATGGACCACCTATATGCACGAGGTAATGCCGCATGTTCACCGTCATGCTCCGGAATTCTCATTCTCGAAGATCTCGTTTGACGACCGCGACCTGCCCCGTAAATTGAAGGACAGCAAGCAGCGTCCCAAGGCATACTACGCCTATGACGTTACGAGCCAGTGTGTGGTTGGCTACGCTTACAACCGAAATAAGAACACAGACCTTGTTATCGATTGCTTCCGTTCTTTGTTTATGCTAATCGAGCGCGAGGGCTGGGGCTGTCCCGCACAGGTGGAGGTGGAGAACCATCTTATGTCGCAGTGGCGCGACTCGTTCCTGAAGGCCGGTGTGATGTTTCCGTTTGTACGCTTCTGCGCCCCGCAAAACTCACAGGAGAAATTTGCCGAGCAGTTGAATGGTGCCAAGAAACGGAGCGTGGAGCACAGAAACCATTTGGGTATTGGCCGCTTCTATGCCAAAGACCGCCACTACAGGACCGAGAGCCTGAAGATCAGCGACGAAACCAACGATCTCTATGAAGACAAAGAATACTACACTTGGGAGCAGTTGATTGCTGAGGATATAGCCGATATTATGGAGTTTAACAATAGGCTGCATCCCAATCAGAAGAAATACAAGGGTATGACCCGCTGGCAGGTGCTGGTGGAGAATATGAACCCGACGCTCCAGCCTCTGGATCGCGCCATTTGCGCCAGGTATGTGGGTGAGCACGTCTCGACCTCGATCCGCAGGAACAGTTACTGCCGTGTGCAGGGTAAGGACTGGTGGCTGAGTCAGGTGGAGGTGATTGAAAAGTTGGCCCCCAATGATTTCAAGGTTGAGGCCTATTATCTGACCAACGAGCAGGGCGAGGCTACAGACGTGTGGATCTATCAGAATGACATGATAATCGACAAGTTGCAGGATATTGGCACCTTTAATACGGCGGATGCCGAGCAGACCGACAAAGACCTTGCCATCTTTACGGAACAGCAGAAGAAAATAGCCCATTTCGGCAAATACGTGCGCGACAACGCGATTTCACGAGTGGGTATTATGAGTAAGGCCCCGGAGGGTTTCGAGGCCAACACTGACGAAATGACGGGCTTTACGGCTGAGTCCGAAAACGTGCAGCCGGATCCCATGCCACAAACCTACCAATTCAAGGATGAGGCAGACGCTGTGGCAGATCTATAAACGACATTATATCATTATTTAAATACAGTTACAATGGAGATTACAAACGAGATTAAGAAGCGGATTGTGGCAGCAATGAATGCCAACCGCGTGAACTATCCGAGTGATGCGAAACATGCCTCCAGCCTTGGCATCAGTTCCGCCATCTACTCACAGTTGAAACAGGGCCAGACTACAAAAGTGTTGAGTGAGGCCAACTGGATCTCTATGGCCCGCCGTCTGGGCGTAGAACTTCGCCCAGGCATGGAGTGGAAAGCCGCCAAGACCGCCACGTATAAGTATATATGGGCGCAGTTGACGGCATGCCAGTCAAGCAGCCTGAGTGCCATTATGTGCGACATGCCGAACATCGGCAAGACGTTTACGGCACGGGAGTATGTAAAACAGCACAGAAACGCCATCTATGTGGACTGCTCACAGGTGAAGACCAAGCGTGCTCTGGTGCGAAAGATTGCCAAGGAGTTCGGAGTGAGTGCAAACGGAACCTTTGGCGACATCTATGAGGATCTTGTGTTCTATATCCGCACCGTAGAAAACCCGCTCATCGTGCTCGACGAAGCCGGTGATCTGGCCTATGAGGCATTCTTGGAACTGAAGGCCCTCTGGAATGCCACCGAGCGTTGCTGTGCCTGGTATATGATGGGAGCCGACGGTCTGAGGGCTAAGATAGACCGTAATGTGGAGGGTAAGAAGGTCGGCTACGCCGAAATGCTGAGCCGCTACGGCGACCGTTTCTGTAAGGTGACTCCGGATGATGGGAAGGAGCGTCAGGCGTTTTTGATGGAACAGGCCCGCATCGTGGCCGAGGCTAACGCTCCTCATGGTGCTGACGTTCACCAGATAGTACTAAAAACCGGCGGTGCACTTCGCAGGGTATATACGGAAATAGAAAAAGTAAAGGCTGCATGAACGGGAAAGTTTATCCGGAGGGTACGGTGTTTCAGATGCTCCTGAAGGGATGCATTGCATCCATTGTCATCAATGAATGGTGGGAAGCCAGCATACAGGCAGATGTCCGCGTCCGTAAGGCCAAGACACCGGGGCATATCGTACTCGAGACGACGGATCCTGTTTTCACAAGCCACATCGTCAAATTGTGGCGTGATACAAAGATCAATATCAAGGAACCGAAGTAATGGCGAAGCGGGCATACACACCAAATGACATTGAGGCGAAAAAGTATGAATGCCTCAACTGGGACGGCGAGTGGCTGTCGGCCTTTGGCAATCCAGCCGTCAATTCGAAGTGGTTCGTGTTAGGTCCATCGGCCAGTGGAAAAAGTTCGTTTGTGATGCAGTTGTCAAAAAAGTTATGTGAGTACGGCCCCGTGCTCTATATGAGTTACGAGGAGGGCGTTGGCATGGAATTCCAACGCCGTATAAAACTCATGAGGATGAGCGAGGTGCAAGGCAGATTCACTATTGCCCCAGATGACACGCTGGAGGAACTTGTGGAGCGTTTAAGCCGTCCCAAGTCGCCCCGTTTCGTTATCGTGGATTCATTTCAGGTTTCGGGGTGGACCTACGAGCAGGCAATGGATCTGATGACACGTTTTCCTCAGAAGGGCTTTGTGTTCATCAGTCAGGAGTATAAGGGCCAGCCGATGGGAAAGGCCGCCATCCGGCTTCGCTATATCTCAGACATGAAGATTCGCGTGGCCGGATACAAGGCATACTGTCAGGGACGTAGTGCCGGAAATCCCGGCAACTGTTATGTAGTGTGGGAAGAGGGTGTATTAATGACATCGAATAAATTATAGTTATGAGTAAGATAAGGGATATATTAGAATTAAAGCCGGATCACGGCTGTACCACTGGCGGACGTGACGAACGGCTGGAGTCAAAGGGCCATGATTGCCCGGAGTGTCACGGAAACGGCTGGCACTGGGCGGAAGACGGCAAGGATTATGTGAAGGCCCCTTGTCACGTCTGTAAAGGCACAGGCAAGGTGGATGCGGTTGTAACAATACATTGGCAGGCATCAGAAGGGAGGAGTAAGGTATGAATGCGGACATGAGCATTGAGGAGATGAAAAGTCGCGGTATCAATCCCGTGGCACGTCAGTTACAGTCTGTGGTTTCCGTCTGGAAGGATGGGAACTATTCCAAGTTCTATGCCCTGCTGAGGAAACTTCCGGGCGACAAAGAAGATATCAAGCGTCAGTTGGTGCTCCAGTACACAAGTTACCGTACTGACAGCCTTAAGGAGATAACCTATGGTGAATACAAGAGTATCTGCAACCGTTTGCAGGAAATGGTTACAAACACCGGCCTTTGTAACGGAAACATCTATGAATTGCGCCGACATCGGAGCACCTGTCTCTTGCTGATGCAGAAACTTGGTATCGACACCACCGACTGGACCCGTATCAATGCCTTCTGTCAGGACGGACGTATCGCCGGGAAGGTGTTTCGCGATCTCAATATAGAGGATCTGGAGATACTTGCTAAGAAACTCAGAAGTATCGAGCGAAAAGGCGGTATCAGGACATTCGAGGAACCGGGACCGACGGCTGCTGTCGTCCCCATCAGATAGTATAAACATAAAATCGGAGAATTATGGACCAGAAAGAACGAATCAACGAAGATGAACTGCGCGAGGAACTCATGCAGGATCATTATGAAAGAATGCTTAGCGACTATGCGATGTAATTTTTATTATCCAACAAAATCAGTCAAGGTTATGGACGAAAAGACAAAAAACGGTCTGACACAGGCAGGGCTTGTGGGCAAGGCCATCGTAAAGTGTGATGACCAGAAGTGCGAAACATGCACCAACGAAAGTTTCGATTGTGTGAAACTGATATGCAGCGGTGGTCACGTGTGCATCTGGAAATAGTATTAACCCAAAGTTATAGAGTTATGGCAACAAGACAGAAGAAAAAGGTGATTAGCGGCGTGACCCGTGAGGCCGCCGACCAGGCATTTGCCGAGTATGCAAAGGCGGATGCAAGTATTAACAAGATCAATGCAGAGATCGAACTGCAACTGGCAAAGATCCGCGAAAAGCGGCAGGCGGAATTGACTGTTCTCGCACAGCAGCGCGACCAGGCCTTCGATACCCTTCAGGCCTTCGCCATCGAGAACCAGACGGAACTCTTCAGCAAGAAGAAAAGCCTCGATATGACTCATGGTACCATCGGGTTCCGGACCGGCACCCCGAAGTTGAAGACCATGAAGGGCTTTACGTGGGAGGCGGCCAAGACGCTCGTCAAGAAATTCCTTCCTGACTATATCCGCACAAGCGAGGAGATAGCCAAGGATAAGTTGCTTGCAGACCGCGAACTGGAGGAGGTCGAATTCGTCGAAAGCGATATCACAAAGAAGAGCGTGCCAATGTCTCAGGCAATGTCTGAATGTGGTATCCTGGTTGTTCAGGATGAGACCTTCTATGTGGAACCCAAGAAGGAGGATGCCGACGCATGAAGAAGAGAATACAGAAGCCCCCGAAAGTCACCCTGTGCCGCGAATGCGGCGGCACGGGGCGCATCGACGGCGACCAGCCGGTTGTCTGCCCACAGTGTGAGGGCAGTGGGCGCGTAACGGTGAGCGGTACGATGGAACTTGACATCAGGGCCTACAAACCGAAGACGTGAACTAAATGCAAGTGCTGATGAAGAAGAACAAGCGGAACGGACGTGGAATATCCTACAAAGTGCGCGTAGCGGAGGTAAACCGCATCTACGACGAGCACCGGCGCTCAGGTCTCTCGAATGTGGAGATCTGGCGTCGGTATATCTATCCGAAGTTCTTCATCAGCGAACGGACCTTCTATAATATACTCAACGCTTCGGCTGTCATCGACACCGAGAAAGTGCAGAGGGAAATGGAACAATGGTTGCCTTTTACAGACTGACCTATGGACGCAAGACAGGAAGCAAGAATACTGTTTGACAGGATCCTAAAGGATATTCAGGTGGAACTGGCCGACGAGTTCGATCAGAACTTCGAACGCGAGGCCTTCTTCAGCGAAGCATGGGCTCGCAGGATAAGCCCCGTTCATGGAGGCAGGAGCGGCCACCTGTTGGTAGATACAGGTGGGCTTCGCGGCAGCATCCGCAGCCGGATTGAAGGCGACAGTGTGTTTTTTTCCAGTGATCTTCCCTACGCAGGTATCCACAACGACGGTGGCGATATCATAGTCACAGCACGGATGAAGCGATTCTTCTGGGCTAAGTTTCGTGATGCTAACGGCGGCACATGGGGTCGGGGCGGAAACGGCGGCGTGGAGGCTGAGTTCTGGAAGATGATGGCCCTGAAGAAGGTCGGTAGTACCGTCCGTATTCCAAGACGGCGTTTCCTCGGCGTGAATGCAGACGTTGAGAAGATCGTCATGGGGATCGTCGAAGAGAACCTGAGAGACTATTTCGAGAATGAATTTAAGATTGATATAAAGTAATGAGAAAGGAACTGTATCAGAAGTTAAAAGATTGTCTGGGGTCACTTGAGTCCGTAAAGTATGTAGCACTATGGAACCACAACGTGGAGTACATCGAACAGGAGCAACCGTGGGAGCGTCCTGCGGTATTCATCGAAATCCTTCCTCTGGAGTGGCGTTGCGTGGTACCAGGCCATGAATATCACTCGGTGGTGACACTACGCCTGCATATCGTTTATGATTGGAGTGAGAATGAGATGAACGACTTCGATCTGGAGTCTGAAATCGCTCAGGCGGTCATCGGATTGGAGGGCGACGGCTTTAGCCCTTTGGAGCCTGTCGGCAGCGCGACGAACCACAACCATGAACAGATTGTAGAGGATATTGACACTTACCGGTGTGAGTGTGCTATGATAATTTGACTTGTCTCTGTCATAATTTAAATTAATAAAAAAAGTATTTGGGCCATTGTTTGTGAAAATCGTGGCCTCTTCTATAAAAAAATCCGCAAAACGTTTGGAGTTTGCGGATTTTTTTATATCTTTGCAGCGTGTTACCCAAAAAGACGCGATAACTTCAAGTCGTGGAGCACTAAAAGCAGTGAGTGATCACTGCTTTAATTTTTCTATTTCTGCAGCAATTGCCTCTCTACTTGAATGTGTTTTGTTGATCACGACAGCCCGGTTCTTATAAACGACATAACACTCCTTAATCACATCCCCTTCAAAATCTGACCTACGCCAATCTATGTATTTCGAAATCTGGCCTACTGATAACGGCCTTTCGCCTAAATGCATATCAAGGTCGATAACAACGGACTCACATCCTTGCTTTATTGCCTTTCTGAATCCGTCTGAAATACCTTTTGGAGAATGCACCCCTTTCCTGTCAGACAAGAGCCCATTTATCAGGTATTCAGGATTCTTGCGCAGGTGTTCGACGACATGAGTCCGAATGCACATTTGATTGTTTGGGAAAGATTCAAGGATAGCATAGGCCGCCCTTTTATTGTCTTCTAATTCTGAAAGGTCAGAACTATTGCTAATGAGCAATCTTTTACCATATTTCTCATCGGGCGTATAGCCTTTCATCTTTTCGCATTGCCTGATTAGTTGGCACGCCTGGCACAATTCATTCTCCGGGATGAAGGCAAGACTTATCTTACCTTTCGCGATATCGCAATCCTGACAGCGGCGGATGGTGTAGGCATTGTAATCTGGTGCCGTCTTTTGCTCCATGCCGGGATTGAAACGGAACATATCCTCCTTCGGGTTCTGGGAGTCGTTCTGAAGGATGAGGTGTTCAACTTCGGAATCCGGGGTCTGGGGGTACTTGGATTTGCGTACCTGTACGACAGTACAGCGACAGTTCCATCCGTTGGGCGGGAAGTACCGTTGCCAGAAGGGATGCGAGGGCGGCAGGGTGATGCCGTGAAGAGCCGCATGTGCGGGTCTAACATGGTCGTCACCAGCGGTACGGTACTGGAGGTTGTAGCGGTCGCCATCCTTCAAGAACTCCTCCCATTTCGATGCCATGTTTGCCGACTGCTGGCAGAAGTTGTATTCCGCGCGGAGATAGTTCTTATTATATTTCTCGTCGATCTTTCGAACATCGTTTAAGAACTGTTCGAACGGCTTTCTGTTGCCGTTCTCGTCAATGAGAGACGGGAAGGCCTCGTTGAGTTCGTGGAAGGTCTTGATGCCAGAGAAGATGTAGTCGGAGCGTTGGAGGGAGGTTCGCATGGTCTCAGACAAAGCCGTCTTCTCGAAACTGCTGTCGAGGATCCCGGCGTGGGTGGTGATGAAATCCTGCGTTTCGGGTTCTTCAAGAAGCGATATCTCGAGGTGTGCGCCCTGACTGGATACATGGAGCCGCCGCATCATGGAGGTGAACTTCTCCCTCAACTGCTGTAACACGGCAGCATACTCAACATCGTCGGCAGCGAGTTCCACAGGCGAGGATCCCAAGGCTCCTTCATAACGGCTGTGCAGCCCCAGATAATCACTGGGGCTCAGTCGAAAAAACGAGATGTGGTCTTTTTGTCTGGGTTCTTAGGGTCGTCGGTGTTGCCGGTGCCGTTTGGATCCGAATTATTAGGCTGATACTGTGATCTGCGCTTACCGACGGGAATGTTGTATTTCTCGGTAAAGTAGGACCCGTCAACCTCAAAGTTGTTAAGGATCATTTCCTCGAAGGCCTTCTGCTGTTCAGGTGTGTAGTCAACGGAGTCGTCCCACTCGAAGTGGAGTCCCTGCAGGGGGAATCCATGCCGGATCATTCGCGGTATGAGTTGCGCGTTTACAATATCGCTGAGCGTGGTGCAGTCGGCACTGATGACATTCTCGAACACCTTCAGGTGTGTCTCTGACTGTGAAAGGCTGGATCCGTCCTCGATGGTCATCGTCTGAAGAAGGATGAGTTTCGACAGTTCCGTGTTGGCGCGGTCAATACGCTTGTCATACACGTTGAAGGCATCGCCCTTTGTCGATTCTACTACCTCGATATCGGTCCCTTCCTGAAAGAGTCCCCATCCTTCGGTACCCATCTCCGCCATCATCTTTTCCATCTTGGCCAGTTCCTTGTCATCGCGGGTGGTGGTGTGGGCTATACGCATAGGCATGCCGAATATCTCTGCAAATGTATCCCAGAATGCCATTGCGTTCTTTTTGGGGATGGTTTGTGTGGCCGCCTTCAGGTAGAGGCCCAGACTTTCCGGCTGTCCCACCTCAATGAGCCAGTCAGAAAACGGAGGCTGGCGATAGTCGATGCCGGTAGTCCAGTCCTGTCCGAGATCTGTGATGACGCGGTGGTGCTCAGGGATGACGTGCTTTCGCGGAATAAGTTTCACACCGTCGTAGGTAAGGTTTCCATTGATATCGTTTGTCAGGTCGCCAAGTTCGATGAGAGAATGTCCCCAGTAGTTGGCATCGAGCGCATACTTCATGAGAAGGCGGAACCACTGCGTGTTAAAGTAGGCGGCGGCCTCCTCGCTCTCGTTTCCCTTGTCATCGACTATTTTGAACGATGATGCCATGACAAAGCCCTCGCGCTGCTGAATACAGCCGGACAGGTGGAGGTCTATATCTACGTCGGTGTAGATGTCATAGAGACGCTGGCGGTTGGGGTAGTCCACGTTGATGGCCATCTGCCACGCCTGTCGCCAGTCACCGATATCCTTTCGCGTCAGTGCGTCCGTCTGACGTTGTAACTCTACGACCATCTTGCGTAAGCGACGGCGGTCATCATTCTTTGCGAGATTGAAATCCCCGTGCTTGGTGTGGAGCACCTTGTTTCTTTTATCTTTTTTCATATCACCAGTTATGCTTTAGTTTCTTCTGAGAGTCGTATTTGAAGAGGAAACCCGTAGGCTCCCCGTTTTCGTCGGTGGCCAATGGTAGGTCCGGAAGGATCTTCTCAGCCTGTACGCCCTCCAGCCACTTAATGGCACGTTCGTAGCGTTCCTTGCGTATTTCCATACCCATCTTCTGCGGCATGGAGGCGGCCATGTGGTACAGGGCGCAGTCGCAGGTGTACATAACCACAAGCCGGTTGCGCTTGTCACCCTCAGCACTGAAGACGGCCTCTATGTCGTATTTGGGACGGAGGTAGCCTGCTATCTCCTCGATGGCCTCGGCCTCGGCATTGGCCCGGTTTTCTGCGCTGACCTGTGACACCACCCTGAGTGCCTGGTCGCCGATCACTACTTTATAATCTTCGTCTGTGATGAACATAGCGTTTGTTATTTAGTTACGAACAATGCCTTTCTCTCGATATCCTGTACCGTCATACCCTTTGCGAAGTAGTGGGTGGCCACAAGGGTGCGGATTTTCCTCTTTGAGATTACGACCGGCCTACCCTTATACATGATCACGAACTGTTTACGGCCTGTGAGGCCTTGCACTTTGACGGCCTTCTTAACGGCGCGTTCGTATCGCCAGCCGAAGATAAGATCTCTTATTAACTGTATCATATTACCATTGGTTTTTAGGGCTCGGACGTTTGCCGAACCTCGGTTTAAATGTCTGAATGCGAGTGTTCTTCTGTAATATCCAGATAGCACCCTCGTCCGCATCCGGTGCGTCGTCGTTACCGGACATTCCTTTCTGAAATGCCAGTAGTTGTTCGACACCTGCCTGCATGTCAGGATCATCCTTCTGTGAGATGTCGTAGAACGTGAAGCCGCGCTCCCATAGCGGGCTGATGGCCTCGATGCGCTGGAACTTGTCGGGCTTCTTACGAGTGTCGCCCGTGATCGGCAACTGATAGCCGCGAAGTTCACCCTCTGTCGTAAAGTCGTCAAGGATGATATCCTGCATGAAGGAAGCCTCCATAGCGAAGCGGATGGCGATTCCCTGGTCCCGGCTCCATTCATAGATGTCGTAGCACCAACGGACCATTTCCGCGAGGGAGGCCTTGCGGACAAAGGCGCGTAGATGCCAGAGGTTTGTCTTGTGCTTTCCCCAGAGTTTCGCGGCCTTGGTATCGTTGGTCTTCTTGGACTTCCATGAAGGGTCGATATATAGTACGAACTCGGAGAAATCCTTCCATGCCGGACGCTTGGCCCATCGGATCCATTCCTGCCTGAAGACGGTACCCTCCACAATCGGGTTGTGCATCATCTCTTTGTTCCATGCGCGGTAGCCGACGAATTCGGCATAGGCCTGAGCCTCCTCCTTGGTCCACTTCTCTTTCCATGTAGGGTTGCCGTCACTATCAACGGCATACACTGTCGATACATGTACGCCCTTGGTGGCGCAGATATTAGCCAGTACGGAGGTCTTAGAGATAAGGTTACCCACCATTATAAAACGCCCGCGTCCCACGTCGAGTGCGCCGAAGAGGGCCTCTTTGACCCAGTCCGTGAGTTCACGGACACGTCTCTCGTTACGGCAGAGTTCATCGTCGTCAAGGTCATCGATGACGATGTAGTCAGGGCGTGCCTCGCGCTTCCGGAGTCCACGCGGCGACTGTCCGCGTCCGCATGCCAGGAACGACACGCCAGACTTCGTGGTGAACTCTCCGGTGGTCCAGTCGCCCAGCGACATCTGAGGGCCGAAGTCATTGATGATGCGCTTGTTGTACTGTAGTTCCGCCTGAATGTCACCAAGAAGACGAACTGCGCTGTCCTCGGATTTACCGACCACCACCATGAAGTTGATGAGCCGTTTGGGCTGGAACATGAGCCACAGCGGCATGAAGATGTCGAAATGCGTGGACTTTGCGTGTCCACGCGGCCACTTGAATACCGCTTTGAGGTTAGGCGTGTTCTTCACTTTCTGTGCCGCCTGATTATGGAACGGCGCATTATGGATGATGCGGATTGGTTCACCCGTCACCTTGTCGCGCAATGTCAGGAAGTGCGGGAAGTAATACTCACAGAAGGCGGCATAGTCCTTTTGGAGCCTGCTGACGCGCAGTTCCTTCTGTGAGGGCTTTTCCTGTACAAGCGGCGTATCTTCCGTCATGGACTGTATGTCCTGACAATGCCGCTGCCACTCCTCAAACGCTTTCTTCTTATCTGCGGCGTTCATGATCTGAGTGGTTATAATTCAGCGGATGGAGCCATCTTATCCATCAGGAAGCGGTTTTGGTACTTGTTGATGGTCTTGATTAGTTCCGGTGTGATCTCCGGATCGAACTCGGCATTATACTGGAGCCACTTGTTGAAAGCCATGAACACCTCGATGGCATCGACGACGTTGGCCTTCTTGTCGAGTTTCTCAACGACGGCGGAGAGTTTGGAGAGTTTGTCGGCCAGTGATCCGATGAGCGTCGGATCTTCGGACTTGTTGACGTTCTCAATGAGGCTGTCGATGGTGAGCAGGAGTTTGTTCACCAGTTCCGGGCGCGTGATGTTCTTCGCGGCCCTGGCCTCTTTCCATCCTTCCTTCGTACACCAGTTGGATATTGTTACGCGTGAGACACCGATGCGCTCGGCTATCTCCTGTTGTTCCATGCCTGACAGGTAGAGAGCCCGTGCAAGCGATTTCTTGTTTTCCAATTCTGTTTTCTTCATTGCAATGCTACTTTTTATGTGAATTTTGCAGTGCAAAATTGCATAAAAAGGGGGATTCAGACAAATAACGGCGCAGGGGTTGCATTAAAGGCTGCAGGGGTTGCAGTGTTTTTTGGAGGAACGTTGGAAAGTGCGTAATATTGCAGTCAAAATTCATTGAATATGAAAAGATTAAGAATTACAAACGAGCGCCTTAACGGTTATGGCTTCCGGGTACTGACATCTGGCGGAAATCTGGAGCAATACCAGCGCAACCCCGTGCTCCTATACATGCACGAGCGCGGTAAAGTAATAGGTATTATGAAGGATCTGAAGGTGGAAAACGGTGAGATTACCGCCGAGCCGGTGTTTGACGAAGCCACCGAATTGAGCCGTCAGTGTAAGAAACAGTATGAAATCGGCAGCCTTAGGATGGTGAGTATCGGTATCGATCCGATTGAGACGAGCGATGCCCCTGATATGCTTGTCGATGGCCAGACCCGCCCGACCGTCACAAAATGGAAACTGGTGGAAGTGTCGCTGGTGGATATCGGTGCCAACGACGATGCCATTGTGCTGAAAAGCGACGGCACCCGGATTGAATTGGAAAAAGACGGCAACTGCCTGTTGCCATTATTGAGTAACAAACCAAATAATAAAACAATGGATTTAAAAGCAATTGCCCTGAAACTGGGGCTGGCCGAAACGGCTGATGAGAGCGCGGTCCTCTCGAAGATCGCGGATTTGCAGAAGGACGCAGGTGCCGCCGTGACTCTCCGTCAGGAGAATGACACGCTGAAACTTGCTGGTATTGTAACACTTGTGGACGGTGCCATCGCTGAAAAGAAGATTGCCGCCGACAAGAAGGATCATTTCGTTGAACTCGGTAAGAAGGTCGGAATTAACGAACTGAAGAGCACCTTCGAGGCCATGTCGCCTCAGGTGAAGTTGAGTGAGGTGATCAAGCCGGGTACCGGTGCTACCGGTGCGGGAGGTTATACCAAACTGAGCGATGTTCCCGGTGAGGAACTGGTGAAGATGCGCCAGGATGATAAGGAAACCTACCGTCGCCTGTATCGGGCCGAGTACGGCATGGACTGTGAAATCTGATGTGTAACCAATAAAATTTGAAGAAAATGAAGAGACTTATTCTGATGAGTTTTGCCCTAATGGTGAACTGCCTGATGGGCGCGACCTGTGCATCTGTCGTCGGTGCCGACCCTCTGGCTGGTGCCGGTGTGATGTCCGCTATTGGCATCGTTTGCGGCAACCTGGTTCCACAGGGTGCCTTCGGTGCCGGTGTCTACACCGAGGTGTGGACGGGCGAACTTGTGAAGTATCTCCGCCGTGGGCTGGAGGCCACGTGGCTGGACGGTATCCCTGACAATTCAAGCATTGTACAAAACGATGTGATTCATCTGGTGGACGTTGGCGTGGATCCAGACGTGTTGATCAACAACACCACCTACCCGATTCCCCTGCAGGCCCTTGACGATGCAGACATTCCTATCGGCCTTGACAAGTTCCAAACGAAGGTGACTCCGATTACCGATGACGAACTCTATGCCATCAGTTACGACAAGATGACCCGCGTGAAGGAAAGTCATGGTAATGCTATTAAGGATGCAAAGTTCGCGAAGGCCGCCCATGCCCTGTGCGGAAACAGTAACGCAGCCAAGACACCAGTGCTGGCAACTACCGGTGAGCGTGATCCAGAGACGGGTCGCAAAAAGATGACAATGAATGATCTGCTCCGCATGAAACGCGCAATGGATAAATTGGGCGTTCCCGCCACTGGCCGTCGCCTGGTACTCTGTAATGACCATGTGAACGACCTGTTGGAAACTGATCAGAAGTTTAAGGAACAATACAATATTGACCGAAACAACGGCACTGTGGGTCGACTGTATGGATTTGACATCTATGAGTTCGCCAACAACCCGCTCTATACTACTGCCGGTACAAAGAAGGCAGTCTTCGCTACAGCCGGTACCGGTGAGTTCCAGTGCTCGTTCGCCTTCTATACTCAGCGCGTTTTCAAAGCCACTGGTTCGACGAAGATGTACTACAGTCCCGCCAATACGGATCCTGAGTACCAGCGTAATAAGGTGAACTTCCGTCACTACTTTATTGTGTTGCCGAAAAAACAGGATGCCGGAGTCGTGATGTACTCTGCCTACGATGCCCAGGGCGCTCCCACCATCGATGGTGCCGCCACCCTGACCGTTGACGGTACTGCAGGGAGTGATGTACGCACCTATGCTACGAGCAATGGTGCAGGTGTGACCGCCAGCAGCGACGCAGAGTGGCTGACCGTGAGTGCGAGCGGCAACAAGGTGACATTCACCCGTGAGGCATACGCCTATAACGCAGAGGGCGAGGCGACCCGTACCGCCACCGTGACTGTCGGTATCAAGAATACTGAAATTACAAAGACCGTGACCGTCACTCAGTCGATGGCCGCACAAGTACAGGAGGGTTAGGCATGAAAGTAAAGGTAATCGAGACGTTTCGTGACAAAAATGATCACGTGACGATGTACGAGAAGGGTGTCATTCTGGATGTGCAGGATGAGAAGCGCGCCCAGTCACTTATCGACCGTAATCTCGCCAAGGAGTTTAAGGGAAACCAGAAGGCATCCGTTGTCCTTTCCGAGAAGCAGGAGAATCCTGAAGCCGGCAAGGACGATGAGTAAGCCAAGAGGCATACGCAACTGTAACCCCGGGAACATTCGCAAGACCGACACGAAGTGGAAAGGCGAGGTTCCCGGCGGTGACGGGGCTTTCGAGACCTTCGTCTCTATGCCCTACGGCTATCGTGCCTTGATAAAACTCCTGCAGAACTATCAGAGGAACCACAGACTCAAGAGCATCCGCCAGTTGATCAGCCGATGGGCTCCGAGTTCGGAGAATAACACGGAGGCATATATCGCTACGGTTGCGAGGGAGACCGGGTTCGGACGTGACCAGTCCATTGACATGAAGGATCGTCGTACCGCCATGCTGATGGCCGCCGCCATCTCCTTTGTGGAAAACGGTGTCAAGGCTGACATGAACGATGTCATGAGAGGCTGGGATCTGCTATAGGTTAAAAGATTGGCAAGTGATGAACGAGACAATAATTCAGATACTGCAATGGGTCATTCCATCCGGAGGCCTTGGAACCGTCATCGGGTGGTTCTGGAACCGCCGTGTGAATCAGGCGAGGTCGAGGAAGGAAATCCACGACACCTTTAAGCAGATGTACGATGATGTGTCCGTCCTGCTGCCAAAGATCCAGAACACTAATCACGAACTTAACGAAAAGGTTAATGAACTACAGGAAAGAGAAATGCGCCTCACCCGTGCGCTCAACCGTCTTTCAAGGGCTATTGAGGCTATTCCTCTTTGCGACTACCACAGCCAGTGTCCTGTGCTTAGTGAACTGCGGCTCGACGAAGCAGGCGGTGAGCGTGACGGACACAAAGAAGAACCTGCAACAGGAGGTAGGCGTAAAGGTGGCAGTGGAAAGCGGGCAGGAGGAATCGGAACAGGACACCGCACTACTGACTCTCCCGTCGGCGGCTGTAACGATGCTGCCTGAGGGTGCCGAGTATAGTACCCAGAAGGGACAAACCCGCGTCTCTGCTTTCAGAGGAAAGGGTGACTCCATCCACATCCGTGCAACCGGCCTCAAAAGTCAGAAACAGAAGTTGAGGGTCACTGCAGAAGCGTCCGGCGGCGTAACATCCGCAGACAGTACCAGGACGGAATCTGCTGCTGGCGGCCACTGGGACCAGCCTTTCGCGAGAGGGCAGCCCGTTAGTAATGACGGCGGATCCCATACGGTTAATCTTCTCCTTCTTCTGATAATAGCGGCTGTAGCCTATGGGATCATCAGGCAACGCAAGAGTGATTAAACAACGTAATAACAACATTTAAACAACATTCAAACATGAGCGTAATAACAAAAATCGTAGGCTGGGGCAGAAACACGCTGAACGATTCTGCAATCGGCCCTTACAATGACATCGTGATGGACTCCACCGACCTCAGCGTTGAGGAGGGTGCCGAGACCGAAGCCCAAATTGAGGGCGGAAGTGCCGAGGGCCGTAAGAAGGACCCCGACAAGTATATCCTGAAGGCCAACCGCCGTATCGGTGACGAGTCTGAGGTTGCCGATGTGCTCGGCTATACCGAGACCGTCGATACTGTCGAGTGTACGCCTGACAACGGCGGTCTTGGTGTGAGACTGGTAGAGCCTTCCCGCCACGTGGCCCTGAAGATGGACGCGAAGGATGGTCTTGTCGCCGTTTACACCTACAAGACGAAGGGTCAGACGGATGGCAACGGTAAACTGACAGACATCATTCCCGTTCGCAATTCGCGCAATGTGACGTACACCGCCGTAGCAAGCACTACCGGCAAGAACCCGAAGAATGAAGGGTGGTACATCAAGAACGGCAGCACCTATCTCCGCTCCTTCGATACGACACCTCAGTCTGGAATGACCTATTACACCCGCACAGTGGGTGTCTCTGAGGGCTGATACCCTCGCCCCTGACTGTCAGTATGCTTCCATACGGGACGGCAGACCGGTTCGAGCCCGGTCCGGGGACTATGAATGGCGAAAACAAAAATATCAATGATCACGGCTACGATTTAGCCGATGTAATCACGGGAAGGCCTCACAACTTCCGTGTCGGCGACCGCAGGTTCAGCATCTACCCAGTAACACTTGGGAAGGTGCTCATACTCCGGCCCTACATGGAGGCCGTCGGTACGGAGGCCCTTGCGGGATCCTACCCGTATGCCTCGGCACTTATGCTGGTGAAGGAAAAGAAGGAACTGTGCGCCACAATCCTTGCCATTCATACCGTTCGGAACAGGAGGGAAGATCTTCTCTCCCTGTCTGAGGTACAGTGGCGCACAGACTTCTTTGCCAAAAAAATGGCGGACGAAGATCTTGCATCGCTGCTTGTTGCAATCCTTTCCAACGACAGGACTTCACAGATAATCAAGTATCTTGGCCTCGATAATGAGCAGGAACGGCTGTCTGATGTCATGAGGGTCAAAAAGAAAAATAAGAACTCGCTATCCTTTGGCGGCAAAAGCATCCTCGGTGACTTCATCTGTCCTTTGAAGGAGATGGGCTTCAGTATAGATGAGATCCTCTATGAGTGCGGATACAGTTTCCTGAGACTGATACTGATGGACAGGCAGACAACCGTATATCTGAGCGACGAGGAACTTCAGGCCTTGGGCGGTAGTGCCGGTGCGCTGATAGACGGTGACGATGCGGATGCCGACAGACAACTGGAGGCCTTCTTTGCAAGCAGGGGCGTAAATGTGAAATAAGAAATGCCGGTTATGAGTCAGAAGGTAGAAATAGAAATAGGAATCAAGGACAGGTTTACCAAAGAATTCGAGGGTATCCGCGAAAACGTTGGCAAATCCGCCGCCTTGATTGACGGGCTGAAGCAGAAAACCGCAGAACTGATTGCCAAGTTTGAGGAGTCGGCTGCAGAGGCCAACCGCCTCAAGGGTGAACTAAAGGGCCTTGCAGAGAGTGGTGCGTCCCCTGAGATCCTTATTGCAAAGATGAATGAGTTGGCGGATGCCGAAAGAAAAGCGGCAAACGAGGCCGCAACAGCGTTGGATGCCAGTGGGAAGTATTGGACTGCCCTCAACCTTGCGGGTGGGGATATCACCGAGGTACAGGAACGGCATCTTCTTCTCAATCAGTCGTATAAGGATATCGCTGACAGCGCAAATAAGACCCAGGCCGTCATTGATGATTATTCAAGGAAACTCAAAGAGGCCAAAAAAGGTACCGATGAGGTCACGGAGAGCACGAAGGAACTGAAGGATACCGCAGAGAAGGCATCAAAGTCGAGCAAGGGCCTTGCGGACGACATATCGAAAATACCTGGTCCTCTCGGCGATTCGGCAAAGGGGATGAAAGCCCTGACAAAAGAAACTCTGGTGTTTTTGGCCACGCCTTTAGGGATGACACTTGCCGCCATCAGCGCGGGCCTTGCACTTGTTTCCTCATGGTTCCACAGGACGGAGGAGGGAGAGGAGGCGATGAATGTCGCCACCGCCCGCTTTACGGGAACCCTGAATACCCTGTTGGACGTTGCCGACGACGTAGGCGAATGGCTCTATAAGGCCTTCACGGATCCTCTCGGAGCAATAGATGATCTTTGGCATAACCTGAAGGATAAAGTGCTGGCTGACATGAAACGGGTCGCCGAGATGGGTGCCGGAATTGTCAAGATCTTCAGTGGCGACGTTGGCGGCGGCTTGGCTCAGGCTAAGTCCGCCTGGGACGGCATTGGCCTCGGCGGAATCAAACAACGGGCCGGGGAAAATGCCGCGAAGCAGGCTGACATTGCACGTCGGCAAAATGCCCTCGACCGCGAACAGCGTGAATGGATTGTCGAGCGTGAGAAGAAAGAGACCCGCATCAGCGAACTCCGTGCCAAGATATATGACTCGACTGTAAAGGAGGCGGAAAAGGCGAATGCTATAAAGGAGGCAAAGAAACTGACGAACGAACTCTATGACAAAGAGGTGTCGATGGCAAAGGAACAGCACGCGATCATTGCAGATACGAACAGCCTTTCACATTCCTCAATAGCAGACAAGAAAAAGGAACAGGAGGCACTTGCCAAAACCATAAGTCTGGAGCGTCAGCGAAATGACTCCCTTCGAATGTTTAACCGTAATGAAAGCAGCCTATCAAACAAGGCCGCAAGTGCTGCGAAGAAAGAGCAGAGGGAGTCCGAGGAGGAGGCCAAACGCCGCCAGAAACTGTTTGACCTGGAGATAGAACAGCGCAACGAGCAGGCGAAACTGGAAAGGGAATCACTTTCTTCCATCAACAAGGCGAAGATAGCGCAGATAGCAAATGACGCAGCCCGTCAGCGTGCTGAGGAGGATGAACAGCACCGCCTTGACATGGAGGCCATCAAGGAGCGTGCCGAGGAAATGAGGAAGAAACGCTATGAGGCCATGAAATCCGAATGGGAGGCGACAAACAAGGATAAAACGAAGGTGTGGGCCGATACGTCTCTGGCAAAGGATGTCGCAGAAAACGGATATAAGAACATAAAACTCAATGACAGCGAGGAGAGACAGTTGCAGGCGGAGAGGGTGGCCGCCGAGGAGGAGTACCGGAGGCTCATCCAACAGCGTCAGAAGGATGAAAAGCAGGCACTGACAGATTATATCAAGGAATACGGCAGCATTCAGGATCGGAAGAGAGCCATATCGGAGGAGTACGCCCAGAAGATAGCCGATGAGGAGGATGTCATACAGAAACGCGCGCTGGAGGCAGAGCGTGACCGCATTATCTCAGAACTCGACTTCAAGGAACTGAAGGAGTCCATCGACTGGGAGTCGGTGTTCGGTGATCTCTCACGCCGTTCCGTCTCAGCACTTCGTGAACTGAAAGCAAAATTGAGACAGGCACTTGACGCGAAGGATATCACCGCCGAGAATGCCAAGGTGCTATCGGAGAAGATATTGGAGATAGAGAACGTCATCACTGACAAGACGGACATCTTCGCATCCATGCTGCCCGGCCTCCGTGAGCGCAAGCGTCTGACCGAGCAGGCCACCGCCGCAGAGGAACTGTACCGTAAGTCCCTCGATAGCGAGTCCGATGCCATCAACAAGGTGCTTGAAGACAAAAGGAAGATCCAGGATCTGCTTAAGGACGTTCAGGTGCGGGATGCCTTCGGCAACAAGATCACCGTTGAACTGGAGGCTATTAGCGAGGAGAATAAGGAAAAACTCCTTGCCTCCCTTGACAAGGACAGTGATCTCTACAAGCAGTTGCTGCAACTCTTCAAAAACCTTGCCGCGGATACTACCGAGGCTAACCAGAAGCATGAGGCGACCGATCAGAAGCGCAATTATGCCAAGGAACTGAAGGATAGCCTTAACAGCGGAAGCGTCAAGCAGGTGCTCAATGATCTGTTCAACTTCGAGGGAATGGGCTTCACGGAGATTGCATCCCTTGTGGACCGGAACGCCCAGAGCCTTGCGGAGTTCGTTGACAAGATAGGTCTGGAGGGTACGGACTTCGGCGATGCCGTACACGGTTTTGCAGACGGCGTGAGCGGTTTCAACAGTGCCATCCAGTCATTGGCAAGCGGTGATGTTTTCGGTGCTGTGAACGGCATTATAGACGGTGTGGCAGGATTCGGGAAGTCCATCGGTGCCGTATTCGGCATTAACTGGAGCGGCGGCAACGAGGAAGAGGTTGCCGAAAAGGACGAAAAACTGATTCACGCCAATGAAAACCTGCAAAGGAGTATCGACGCGCTGAAGGAGTCGTTTGACAAATACAACGGAATGAATGCCATAGAGACCTCGACTGACATCGTAAAGAAGCAGGCGGAGTACAACAAGAACGTCATGGAGCGTTTCATAAACGACATGGGTTATCATTCCGCCCACCATTCAAACAACTACTATTGGGATGGCTTCTCACAGAGCCAGATATCGGCAATGAACGCCCTTCTTTCCAACAGGGGATATAATGAGCGCATAAATAATAATGACTGGACCGCGCTGACCGTCCTTTCGCCGGAGGCCCTTAATGACATCCGTACATATCTGCCGGAAATATGGGACTTCATCACAAGCCGGGGCAAGTACGGCTGGGTCTATGACTCCCTGAATGAATATGCCGACCAGGCCGGAAAGATCGCCGAGCAGGAAGAGGCACTCAGGGAGAACCTGTCCCAACTCTCCAAGACCTCGCTGCACGACAGTTTCGTGAGCGACCTTATGGATATGACGAAGAAAGCCGAGGACTTCGGTGACGAATTCAAGGAGATACTGATGAAGGCCGTGCTGAACGCCCAGATAGGAACGCTCCTTGACGATGACCTCGAGGCATGGCGTGCCGACATGGCCAAGCGTATGGAGATGAACGGCGGTACCCTGACAGAAACGGACATCGAGCAACTGCGTGCCGACTGGGATTCCATCGTCAGCAAAGGCATGGAGGTGCGCAATCAGGTGTCGGCGATTACGGGATATACCCAGAAGGAGGCCGAGGCGACGAACGCAAGCATAGATATCATAAAGGATGCCTTCAAGAGCCTTGTCGCTGACACCTCGCAGGATATGCGGGAGTGGAGTAAGAACCTGAAGAACTCCATCATCGACAGCCTCGTAGAGACGATGATCTTCGGTGACGAGTTCCAGGCATGGGCCAAAGAGTGGGTGACGAAGTTCAACAATGTCTGGACGGCATACAGTGAGGGCAAATTGAGCAAGGGCATCTTTGCCGATATCATGGCCGGTTTCAATAGTGAACTCGACGACATGGCCGCGAGCACGGCTGAGAAGGCTAAGGCCATAAAGGAAAGCCTTGGCTATGCCTTCGGCGGTGACGGAGAGTTAGAGACGGCCTTCAGCGATCTGAGGGGAATGTTCCTCGACACCCTTACGGATATGGAGGGCGATGCGGAGGGCTTCCGCAGGAAACTCAACGAGATTATGGTGAAGGACCTCATCGATAAGCAGGTGTTCGGTCAGGCATTCACCATCGGCAACGGTACGTTCAAGGATTTTCAGACATACCTCGACTACTGGAACGAGGAATATGCGGAAGCCGTAGAGCATGGCGACCAGAGCCGCATCGACGCTCTCCTTGACGAACTGGTCAGGGCGCGTGAGATTACGCTTCAGTCCGCCGAGGAACTGCGCGACAGACTGAAATCCGTCGCTGACGACGACACGTTCAAGGGCATGTCGGACAACTGGGTTTCCACGCTCATGGATATGTCTAAGACCGCTGACGACTGGGCGAAGGATATCAGCAGGACAATGGCTCAGAGGATTGTCGAACAGATGGTTGTTCCGACTATGATACAGCCCGTCCTTGACAGCCTGCAGTCGGTGTTCAACGCCGCTATGGAGTCCGGTGTGTCCGTTGATAGTAATGGCAACAAGTCATACGACTGGTGGAAAGTACTCGGCAACGATAGCCTGAAGGCAGCCCTTGCAGACATAAAGGAGCAATATCCAGACATACAGGGTGTCATCAAGGATATCATGGACGCACTCGGCCTCGACGCCAGTGTAGAGCGCAAGTTCAAGTACGGCGGCTTCTCCAGCCTCCGTGACTCATTCCTCGACACGCTCAGCAGTATGGAGGGCGATGCGGAGGCGTTCGGCTCGAAGATCGGAAAGGAGATGGCCGGACAGATGGCCCAGGCATACGTTGATAAAACATACGGCGATGAACTCAGCGGGTTGCAGACCAAGTGGCAGGAGGCCCTCGAGTCAGGCAACACCGCCGCGATGGACGCTATCCGCGAGGCGATAAAGGCCCTATACATAAGCATAGGCAACGACCAGTCCCTGAAAAGCCTTGTGGACGGCTTCAGGGAAGAGGCGGAAAAGCCGCTGCCGGAACTCCGTGAAACCTTTATAGACACCCTCCTTGATATGGATGCCGACGCAGACACGTTCGGCAAGCGGATTGGCTCGACGCTCATGCGCCAGATGCTGGATCAGATGCTTGACGACCGTTACGCGTCCCGTATGGATTCCATACGCGACCACTGGCGGCAGGCCCTGGAAGGTGTCGGCGGCTATACCATCGAAAGCGTCACGGCGGAGATAGAAGCCCTGAATGGAGAGATCAATAATGACGATGCCATCCGGAAGTTGACCGATGCATACAAGGAACTGAACATGGAGTTGGAGAAATCCGACGAGACGTTCAAATCGATGGGCGACTCATTTACCTCGATGCTCCTTGACATGGATGCCAAGGCCTCAGACCTCGGCAATGACATTGGCCAGACGCTGGCGAAGAAGATTGTCGGCAGTCTCATTGTCGAGAAGGAGTTGCAACGGTACCTTGATGATATCCAGAAAGCCTACGACGAGGCCATAGGGAAAAACGGTGCGACAACCGACAGTGTCCTTGCAGCCGTTCTGCCTAAGATCGAGGCTGCGGTTGCTGAGACAGAGAAGTGGAAGCCTGTCACCGAGGAAATCGCCAAGATGTTCACTAAGATGGAGGAGGAATTTGAAGAGACACCGTTCGACAATTTCCGTTCCTCTTTCCTGTCATCGCTGATGGATATGGAGGCCGACACGAAGGACTTTGCTGACGATATCGCGAAATTGCTTACAGAGGCATTCATCGACCAGTTCGTGCTTGGCGACGAGTTTGATGCCCTGCTCGAGGAATGGAAGAAGCGGTATTCCGAGATCATGGGCGACAAGAGCCTGTCCGTCGAACAGCGCACGAAGGCACTGAACGACCTGAAGGGTATCATTGCCGACGCACGGGATGGACTTGCAGAGGAGGCACGCGCCATTCAGGACCTGATGGGTACGTCAGCCCACGAGGACCAGAGGGCGACGATGAACACGATGGCCGAGGCAGCGACATACGACCAGTTCGAGACTTATCTTGGTATCGCTATGGGCCAGCAGATGGCACTGGAGCAGGGCAACGAGGTACGGCAGCATATTCTCGCCACGCTACAGGCTATGGGCGGCATCGCGTCACCCGGCTCGAACTATCAGGAGCAGATATTCAATCGACTCGGCACGACCAACGATTATCTGCTAACCATCAGGGACGAGATCAGGAAACACCTCGGACAGATAGCATCATATACGTCGAACTTGACAAAACTGTAGAAATATGCCGCACGGAGAACTATACATAAGGACAAAGCGCACCATCACGGCGCACAACAATGCACAGGCATTGCATACGGGCATGGCCGACCTGACCGTCAATAACGCTACATACAAGGGGTGGGTGGACGCATACGACCGCTACGGCCTTTCCCTCGAGGATGGTGCGCTTGGCAAACTGATGGCACCCGCACCGAACAAGAAGCCGGTAGGTAACAACAATGTCATGATAAACGGCGTTGCCTATCTCGGCGGTACCATAGGCGTGAAGGATGAACGTTCACTGTCTCTCGACGTACATATCATGGCGGCATCCAAGCCGGCGTTCCTTTCGCAGTACGGGCTTCTTTGCTCGGAGGTGCTTGATGCCGGATACATACAGGTCAGGACATCGTACCAGCCGGATGTCATCTATCACCTCATCTATCAGGACTGCCAGCAGTACTCACAATATGCCAGGTCGATGGCGAAGTTCACGCTTGCATTCATAGAGCCACACCCGGAGTACAGAATACACAAACAGTCAATGTAGCATGTCAATCACGTTCAGACAACTAAGGGATGCCATAGGGCTGTCGATAAGCCTCGGTGATCAGGGTGGCGCAGACTTCCTGAAGGATGAGACTGTCATCGAGTCGGCCAGCGCGGAGCAGAATATCAATGGCGACGGGAAGTTCAACTTCTCTTTCAAGTCGGTATCCTCCTCCGTCATACCGCTCGGTACCCGCGTCACTTCGCAGATGGGCGAGTACGTGATGATGAGCACCTACGTCCCTGTGGCCAACGATGACGGCACGTATTCCTATTCCCCGTCGTTCACCAGTACTGATGCCCTGTTCGCAAAAACGCTTTTCTTCAAGGAGATAGAGACCGACGAGGAAGAGACAATGCCGCTCTACACGTTTACTTTCGCAGGTCCCGCCCATACCATCGTGGCGGAACTGGCGGATTTCGGGCAGGTGGTACTGGCACCAGAGTTTGCAAACGTGACAATAGTCGTGTCATTCGACGGCGACAGCGTGAAGTCCGCAGCCTCAAAGATCGCCAATGCCCTCGCCACGAACATGTGTATTATCGACGGCACCATCCATATCGGCGGCTATGATGCCTATTCTGCAGACGACTACTACAACTGCTTCGTCGTCCTCGGCGGCACGCGTAACATGGGAAAACGTACCGTCAGCAACCGCGCCGGAGGCACCGTCCAATACTACGCCGCAGTCACCAAGCGTCTGACGATAGACGCGCCGGGCAGCATTATAGATCTCTCGAACGGCGAGCCGAAGATGACGAGACTCCTTATCTTCGATGACATATATCCCAAGATGGAACTCACCGTGCAGTCCGTCAGTTCCCGCGAGTGCTATATGCTCGACGACAGCGGAGAGCGTGTCGTTGACCACTATGAGGGACAGGGCGAGTTGGCCGTTCCCATATATAAGAGGTACAGGAAATTCTACGTCACGCTTACGCTTCCGGACGCGACCCCATACGTGATGGACACAAGCAAACTGATATCCGGTAAGCCGCTTGGCATTCTTTTCCAGAGCGGGACGCTGACTGGCCGTGAGTTTGACCTTGCCTACTTCGAGCAGGCTACAGTGGAGAGTGAAATAGACGACGTTGGGTACATAGACAATAACGGCGCGTGGTCAGGCTACAATGTGGCAGCAGGCTCCTACCGCATCATCATGCAGGCCGACGGTGGCGTGCTGCTGCCTAACGCGACACTGGCTCCCCGCGTCGGCGACAGGGTAACGCTCACTGGCATGGCTATGGATGATGTTTATATAACAGCGGCACGTACGGAACTATACAACAGAGGCATGGCCATAGCACAGTTGTACGCCTCGAAGAAGGTTCCGAGTTTCCAGCAGCGGACAACCTTCCCTGACTTCCTGCTCGACGGCGTTTCGTCACCCGCGCTCGGCACCTCGGTCGATTCAAACGGCAACGCCGTAGCGTCAGGAGGTGCCAACGATGGCGGGTATATCGTCACAAGCGTCCGCACAGACCTCATTACAGGCTCTCAGACCGTCACCTATGGCACGTTCAAGCCCAAAGGCCTACTGCAGTCCATCGTTGACAAGATCGACGGTGTAAGCCTCACAGGAGGCGGCGCAACCGTCGGAGGTGAGGACTACTATCGCGGGACGGCCTCGATGGGTATAGACCAGTTCAATGCCCTGCGCAGTGCCGGAGGCGCACTTGGCATGGTGTCTGTCAACCAGAAGATAAACCAGGCAGCGAGCGACATTGACGGTCTGGAGGACTCGCTTGACGAAGTCAGGCAGCAGGTGGACCGGAAATTTGACGTGTGGTACGGTAACGGCTTTCCTACCCCCAATAAAGATGCCGCTGAGCACGGACAGCAGACCTCCGCCTACCCAGCCTCCGAGTGGACTACAGATGAACTGAAGGCCGTCCACGTTCAGGACATCTTCTATGACACGTCGCGTGAGCCTGCACAGACCGGAGGCCGTGCATGGCGGTGGATGTCGCATACGGAGAACGGTGTCACCACATACCGATGGGAGGACATAACGGACAGCGATACCCTCTCGTCACTCCAGAAACTGTCAGACGTGGCCACCGACGGCAAACTGTCCGGCGGTGCAGAGAAGATGAGGGTGTATATCGACTGGACGCATGCCGTCGAATTTTTCCGCAGCAATGTCACGGAAAGGAACATGGAGGTGGTACCTGAAGAGATAGACGACTACATAGAGAAGTTCGCAGCCCTCGGACGGATACTCAACGGCGGCACTTCCATCTTCGAGGTGGAGCCTTCGGGCAACGACACGGAGTACATCGTTATCGACCCGCCCGCATGGCTCAGCCAGAACCCCAGCGATCCGGACAACATATACACCACGACGGTCATCGACGATGTGGACGACTACTATACGGCATGGTATGAGTACTATCAGGCGGCATCGGCACTTTCCGCAGCCCTTATCAGCGCGGCAGACGCGTCCGCCGCATCTGCACTCCAGACACTTGCAGACATGGCTGATGATGACGTGCTAACCGTTCAGGAAAAAGAGAGCGTGCTTCGTGAATGGCAGTCCGTCAACTCCGAGAAGGCATCTCTCGTTATGCAGGCCAGACGCGCCCGCATTACTTCGGAGTCTGCATATACGGACTACATTGCAAAGTTCTGCCTGCTGGCCACATATCTCGACGACCCGTCATACTCGTCCGTTTTGGGCGACGGGGATATCCCAGGCAATGGCGACTGGACGTTCCCAGACATGCTCCGTACACATGAGGACAGCGATATCAACGGCGAGGCCTTCAGCCAGCACTGGAGCGAGTACTATGCCGCCCGAAGCACACTGATGACAGCCATTGCCACCACCCGTCAGAGTTACTTCGTCGGCACGGAGGTTCCAGATCCGCCGTACAATGCTGGCGACCTGTGGATGAAGACGGACACGCCGCAGGATAATAACGGCACACTGATGATAAGCATCGTGTCACGCGACGAGAACGATACGGCAAGCGAGGATGACTGGACTGAATTTGCTCCTAATATGACGGACTACCGCATTCTGCTGTGCGCACTTGCGGAGAAACTGTACGGCATCTTCGGGAGCAATATCTTCAACAAACATCTCTATCTCGGCGGGAGTCCGTCATCGGCCCAGTCCGACTCCCTCTGGTATGACGAATCGACCGGCAGGCTTGCACACATGAACGCCGGAGCGTGGACCTACTATAACCCGGACAGTGCGGAAATCGCTGTCCTCGTGGATGCCTTCCGCTCCGTCTATGATGTGCTTGGCACAAGGGATATCACCGTACTGGGAGGCAGCGACCGTCCTCGAGAAGCCGGTCTCTATGACCTGTTTATCAGTCCGGTGGTCTATACCGACTCATTTACAAACAAACAACTGGAGGGCAGTATCGAGATACTGATGTATGGCGAGAACGGGTGGGAACTTCTGATGAAGTCCATCAACGGCGTACTGGAGAACCTCGGAAACTTTATACGCGCCCTGGTTTTCGGCAGCGAGACCGGCGACATCGTAACGGCCTCCGGAACCATTATTGCCCAGAAGTTCGTGCAACTGTTCAGCGAGGCGCGGATATACGACCCGGAGAACCCGCTACATGACACAAACGGGTTCGTCACGCTTACGCAGGCCCTCTTTGGCTTGTCGGTGGATGCCATCAAGGACGGCAACGGCAACGTGCTGTACTTCAAGGACGGCATCTATACGACTGACAGCAGCAAGATTAGGACGACTCCTGCCGAGGGCTTCACACCTATCTACCGCTCATTGGCGAAGATGTCGGCAGACCGCATTGACTTTGCGGGAAAGACCATCAATCTAACAGCGGATCAGATCGGCTTCAATGGTACCATCGTGGCGAAGGATCCTAACGATAACCCGACGCTACAGGTAGACAGTGACGGCAACGTCAATACACGCGGCAACGTCACCTGTCTCGGTGGCGGCATCTATTCGAAGATGGATAACGGAAAGTTTGAGATAGGTTCCATCTCGGACGGCCAGATGGTGCCGAGATACCGTGTCGCAATGGTGGAACGGGACGGCAGCCTTTACCCCGTCATCGAACTGGTGGACGGGGACGGGAATATCATCGGGCAACTCGACGAGCAACTGTTCAGGAAGAACAGGACGGAGGACTCGTGGGATGAGATGAACCTTATAAAGATACAGCCGGGGGTGACGGAGTTTGACGACATCAGAAGCCTCGACGGAACACCGTTCTACTGCTACCATGAAGGCTATACGACGAACATTTCAATAGACCCAGAGACGGGAGATGATATCGTGACGAAGATTGGTAACAAGAGCGGTAGGGCAGAGCCGAGTATGTTCAACGGCAGATGGTTTACTCAGAGGAATCCGACTGTGGGGAACTTCATTGAGGACGGCTACTACGTGGATACCGTCAACCTGCTGATGAACGTGTCAAGGGTCGGTGTCATTATGGTCATGTATCGATATATATACCAGTTCAATAATGGAGTGATGACACGAACGGACCAGATATTGGGGAAACAGATTTCGGGGACAAAGTGAAAAGAGTATGAGCAACAAGAGGATGGATATGGTATTGACGAATACGGAGATCAGCGGGACCGGTCTTCGCAGGTTCACCGTCAGGATGCTCAACTCCGAGAAGCCGATGGCCTCGACGAACGAGGTACCCCTGTTGTTGAATGCCATACGCCTGAGTCGCTATGACGCGCTGTCGCAGTACACGCTCCGCTTTGTGGAGGATGAGCGGCTCTATGACCCGGACCACTTCACGGCCACACTGACTCTCCTGTGCAAGTACGGAATCGACGACATCACGCAGACGCTGAGAATGGAGGATATCGTATGGGAGCGTATCAGCACGGATGACAGCGGTTCACAGCGCATAGCCTCCGACGAGGCGTGGAACATACGGCACTCCTATGAATGGTGGAGGACGGGTAGAACGGTTCTCACGTTCACGGAGCAGGATATAGAGGCCGGTGACAGCCTGCCGTCCGTCATCTTCAGGGCTACCGTCACCATCCGCGACGGTCTGGGTGACGTGATAGGACAGCGTAACGCGGAGTTCGAATATACAAACTAATAGCAAAGAGATATGTTAAAGAAGAGAATTGACAAGGCTTACAGACCGCTTGAAATGGTCTATCATATCGAAGTTGTCGGTGGTGTCCCCGCCGTACAGCAGTACAATAACGACCTTGACGAGCACATTCCGGATTATGAACTCGTGCCACTGATACTCCAGCCCCACATCCACGCATACGACCGCGAAGGAGTGGTTGAGGGTGGCGAGGTTACGGGACTTGTTGCCAACCCTAAGTGGACGCAGATAATCCCAGGGCAGGCGGATGTGGTTATCACAGAGACGCAGCCTAATGGTGCAGGAGGCTATCCCATCTACGCATTAGAGACAAAAGGACTCCACGCCGGGCGGCTCACGGTGCGCAAGAATTTCGCGGGAAACTCACAGGCCACACTGCGCTTTGAGTGCGACTATACGGATCCCCGCAACAGTTCAGTGATGCACATTACCATCGATCAGGCCATCCAGTGCACGAATGCTACGGTAGCACCGCCGACGATGGACGTGGACTGCCCTGAGACGTTCGTGTGGAACCCGTGGCGCGACAATGCCTCGTTGACGGTCAACGCACGGCTGGCACACGGTACAAGGACGTTGACGACAGGCGTGACATTCTATTTCGAGAAGAAACGTCCGAATGGTGCTTGGACGGTCATCGGCAACACGGCGGCCTATTCCAAGGCGGCATACGAGGATCTTGGCTTTTCGGTAAGCGGCAGTGCCTTCACGCAGGATATGTCGCTCATGGGCGGTAGGCTCGATATGCGCGTCCGTGCAACCTACCCGTCGAAGCCTACACTGGCCGACGACTCTCCCACTAAGTACTTTACGCTCATTAGGAGACTGCCTGACTTCGAGTATGACTACGGAGGCGTGCCGGAGGATGTTGAGACATTCGTCAAGAAGGTCTATCCCGTACTTCACGTGACGGACCATGACGGGCTCGTGACACATCCTGTCGCCAACGGCAGCATACTCGGCGAGGTGGATGCCATCTGGTACACGGCGGCGGGTGTGGCATCCGGCAACCCTACGATGGCGGAAGTGGCTCACGGCGAGGCACCAGAGATATCGACATCAAAGATAAACAACAACGGCATGATACTCGCCGTCGATGTCGTTGACAGGGGACCGAGGCAGCCAGTGACTGACTCCACGGGTGACTATATCACGGACGCGAGCGGCGACGTAATCATTGACAGATAATCGTTTAACAACAAAATAATAGGAGAAAAGAGTTATGATTTACCAGTACATTAAGGCGAACCCGAAGGTTGCCGAATACCTCGGAATCGCAACGCAGAGACTACAATTCCCGGATGGCAACTACATGTTATGGAAGTTTGACCTTCTGCCTCTTGGCGGCAACAATGACGAGACCATCCGCATGATCGGCGGTGTCGGCATGGATAGCAACCAGTGCCGCAACGAACAGCGCGGCGTGACGGTCACGCCAATGCCGGAGGCACTGGACGAGCGTTTCAAGATTGAAAGAAACGGCGGTGACACGGACGCGCTGACCCCCTCTGAAGGAGAAACCGCTACGGGCGGTGAAGAGACTGAGCAGGAGAATGAAGAGACCGTGAGCGAGGAGGGCGACGACCATGAGTAAGGTACAAGTATCAAGACAGGTCAAGTTCATCAGCAAGGCCGGTACATATACGGCGATGATCCAGTGTAACCGGGGCCAGTTGTGGCAGTCGTTCCAAGGCACTGCGGCCACCCCGTCGAACATCACGCCCGACTATGCGTCGCTTCAGGACAAGCCCGTGCTCCGCTTCGTGGTCGTCAGTAGCCGATCCGCCAACGCGGCGGTGGTGTCCGGCACTCCGAGGTGGTACTTCGGTAGCGCACAGATAAACTCGGCGAACATAAACCAGATAGACACGGCCTATCAGTCGTACTTCGAACTGGTGAACCCGGACATCCCCAATGGCCAGTACTACTACGGCCTGCGCATCAAGGCTAACCTCGTCACGCTTGCGCAGGGGTCTGCCGTCGGCATCAAGGCCATCGGTACCGTTTCGGGGCAGAACTTCGAAGACACCGTGCAGGCAGAGACCACCGTAAACATCTACCCGCAGACCGAGGCATCCGCCCAGATCGACATCCTTGACATTTCGCCAACCGGAACCGTCGGCGTGACCGGAAAGAACTTCACGTTCGACCATGAGGATGAGAATATTGTGATGAAGGTTGATACCTATGTTGGAGGAGCCATCGTGTCGCCCGCCCTGCTTACCTATCGGTGGGAGAAAGTCAGTAACGGCGCATGGACGCTCGTTTCCGAGGGTACAGGCACGTCATATCAGCAACTCACGGTCAACGAGAAGGATGTGCATACCTATGCCAAGTACCGTTGCCGCGTAAAGCGCGGTGACGAACTGCTCGGCTACGGCAAGGCAAACCTTATGGACTCGACGGACCCATATATCATCGAGCCGAATCCGCAGAAGTACAACTCGAGCAATGTATCCCTCGGAACGGATGAGTCCATAGAGAACGTCGGCGAATATGTGAAATATACCCCGATGATCGTCAGCAGGAGCAATCCCGGCGTTGCGGCCACGGGCTTCTCGACGGCGAAGTTCAACTTCATGTTCTCGGCATCCGACGGTAATCTCGTGGCTCAGACGCTGAACTCGGCGAACGGGTCGGTGACATACGCCATGTGCCTCTCGAACGGCAATATCGACGTGAGTATAGAGTCTGTGGACGATGTTAGGGATTATAACTAAACTGCTGGCCATGACAAAACTGCAATGCACGCGGGCAGTTAGGTTCCGCCAGCGAGGACAGGCTGCAGTGGAATTCTCACTGCTGCCGTCGATGACGGCCATACACTTCTCCCGCACGTCAAATTCGAACAACACCCTCACGCCCTCCAGTCATAGCCTCTACTGCGGCTACAGGCGGGTGGAGGGTGACACGTCGCAGGATTTCATTGGTAATGACTGGAAGAACACGTGTACCAACACCATCACGAAGACGGGGCAGTCCGGATCTGGCACGGCACCTTATAACATCTTCTACCGTTACCAGAAGTCAGACGGAACGTTCACCAACTGGTCGTGGGCTAAGGATATGCCAGCGAACAGCAGCAGCGCGGGACTCACCATATCGAGCGGAACAAGTTATACAGCCGTCGAGTACGCTTTGTCGTCGTCAGCCAGTTATGCCTCCGTTTCGGATGCGAACATCATCGACCGGGTCGTCATTCCGATATCGAAAGATGGGCGCAACGGTCAGGATGGGATTGATGGCATTGACGGCGATGACGGTCAGGACGCACCGGCTGCCTTCGTAACACCGGGCAGTCTGTCGATACCGTGCGACAAGGACGGCAAGGTGATCGAGACGGTACAGCAGAGCCTTACGTTCTCCATGTCCGTAGGCTCCCATGCCGCAACTAATGTGTCGGCCAGCGTGAGAGGATCGCTTCCGTCAGGTGTCAGTTATTCCAACGGAGTACTGACCATCAACGTGAATTCGCTTGCAACCAACGTCGGGAGTGGCGCGTCATTCACCGTGACAGGTACATACGACGGTGATACGTATTCCGCAGTATGCACCCTTGCCATCATTCCCGCACGTCAGGGACAGAGCATCACGGGCCACACGGGTCGCTTCTACTATTATGCCGGTAGTTATGACAGCAGCAAGACGTACAGCATGAAACAGACTCAAGCACCTTATGTAAGCATGATCGTCAACGGAACGCGCAGGTTCTATATGCTTGACTTCAAGGGTGTGGAGCCGTCATCGTTCCCCGCCTCTGCTACCAAGTCGCCAACGGCCAACGGCCAGCAGGAATGGACACAGATGGACTCTGAACACGAGTACTTCATTGCCCGTGCCATCTTCGGCGACTTCGCACACCTTGGCTCACTGATTATCTGCGGCGATTGGATGCTATCTCAGCACGGCACAATCAACGGCAGCGAGTCGGACGATTATGAAGAGTTCGATGCAAACGACCCAAGGGGGCAGAACAGCGGAAACTTCGCGCCTCATTTCTGCGTTAATATGCTGGCGGGTCGTGGCTACTGGGACGACGCTTTCATAAGGGGAGAGTTTGAGGGCCTGGACGGATATCTCAGGATCTACGGAACAAGGCAAAGTATGAGTTATCACGGACAGACGATCAACTGGGTCCATAACTTCCTGCAGATGTTTGCGGCTGACAAGAGTACAGCCCTGGTTACGGTAATGACTTCCAACGACTCAGGAGGCAAGGGATTTGTAGGTGTCAGTAATTATGATAATGACGAATATGCAACCGTAAGCCCAGAGTCAATTGTTGTCGTAAAAACAGAGGGCGATGTCATTCAGGAGACTGCAGAAATGCGCTCGAACCTTGTTAGCCTTGAGGGAAAGGACGAGAACGACAACAATCTCAGTGTCAGCCTCCAGCCCGGAAAGATACAGTTCGCCGCCCAAAGCAATTCGATACCACAGATTGAGTTTATATGGCCCGGCAACAATAATAGATCCGAAGGAGTGACCTCGCAGGTTACGATTGGAAGTAAGAGACTCACCTTCGTAGCCGGAATACTCGTAAGAGTGACTGACGTTTAATAATTACTCATAACATTTTAAAATTCAAGAATTATGCCAAAAACAATTTTAAATGCATTCAAAGCCCTGTGCGACCTGTCGTCTACGGCAGCGACTAATGCACGCAGATTACCGATTCTCAACGCATCGAATGAGATTATCGGAAGTGACTCAATGGCCAATGTGTGTAAATCTATTATGGCCTCTTCGCCTGCTGTTGACCAGTCCCTCTTTAACGGGCCAATAGCGAAGGCCCTGTTTGATAACATCTTCATTGCGGTAACGCGAGTCAGCGACGGCTATTCGTTTGCCGTCAGACTCAGTGATTGGGCCACATATAATAACTCCGAATATGCGAAAGACGGCGTGCTTGTCATTGAAGGCGACGAGCAACTTGTCGTTGCGTGTGACGAGATGAACCTGCCCTGGGGCAACACGTCGGACAGTCATACGGCAACGGGTAACCCGGTTATCAGCGACAGAAAACTGGTGATACCCAACACCCTTGACGGTAAGACCCTCACGGCACAGGCGTACACAAAGGCGGAGTATCAGCCGACATCAACGGCCATCGGTTACGTAAGCAATTACTCGACTATCAATGGCTATACATCGGGACAGAGTTATGCAAGTCGCGGTGCCGGAAACTGGTTCCTGCCGTCCATTAAGCAACTGATGATGATCAGGGCAAACGCCTGTAAGATCAATCTGGCTATGGCCCTTATCGGCGGAACGGAATTGACCCTGAGTGCTGCCTATTGGTCAAGCACCGAGCTCTCTACTTACACCGCTTGGTATCTGTCTTTCACCAATGGACCTGTCAACTACAACTTCAAGAAGACCTCTTCCAGAGTCCGTCCGGTGTCCGCATTTTAATTAGTTCTTATCTCTTTAAATCTTTAACTCTTTTTAAAAAGAAAAGGAGTGCCAATTACCGCCCGTCAGGGCGGTTTTTTGTTGGCGATTTTTGCCACTCGGCGATGAGGATGCCGTCCATCTCAGTGATGACAAGTTTCTGCTCGTCGTAACTATATACCTCCCTATTCATCGTCTTCCAGTATTAGTTCGTGGTCATTGAGATCCTTGGCGTAATAGACTTTAAGCCCCCTGTCCCGCCACGGGCTTTCCGTCTTCTTGTATTTCTCTTTTAGGCATACGACCTCGAAGTGTCCCCTTATATACAAATACTCGTACAGACGGCTATCGATCATTCCGAGTATCTTTCTTCTGATGGCGTAACTATCCATGTGTATAAGGATGCCAAGATAACTGTTGATGCTTTGTATGCACTTTGTAATCCCTTCCATGTCTCTTGCCTTGTTGAGCCGGTAGATGGCGTTGGTGAAGTTGCCGACCGTCCTGTTAGCGGGATACACCCTTCCAAACTTTACAACGGCTCCGGTAAATTTAACGCCTTTGGAATAGTGCTGTATATAGAACTTGTCCGGGTGTAGGCTTACCATGCATCTGTCGCGGAGGATCTGCCTGATCTTCGGGACGGAGTTGAGCAATTCCGTTTTATCAGTATGGATAATATAAAAGTCATCAACATAGCGTCCGTGATATTTCAGGCCCAGTTCCGTGTCGATATACCAATCAAGAATATTAAGAAGGAAATTTGCGAAGAGTTGGCTCGGGAGGTTCCCGATGGCCAATCCGCAGTCTGGATCATTTGTAAACAGCGATTTGTTTGGAGGCAGGTGAGTCCATTTTTCCGGATCCGACCGCCGCACGCAATCCAGTTCCGGTCTGTGCATGACGATTAGATGCGTAAGCCACAGAACATCTTCCTTGTCCGCCCCTTCGTAGTATCTCGTGATAAAGTCCACCAGCAACTTGTCAAGCAGTGGCTTGTTGATGCTCATGAAGAACCCCTTCAGATCCAGTTTCATTATCCAGCAGTCTCTGGTGTAGTCCTCCGAGCATAGTCTTACGTCCTCCTTGAGCATGTTTATGCCAAACAGGACACCTTTCTCCTTTCGGCAGTTGAAAGTACGATCTCCAAAAACCGCCTCTAATAACGGCTCTATACGGATGGCCAGATAATGGTGTATGATCCTGTCCCGGAAACTTGCTGCAAAAACCTCGCGGTATTTAGGATTGGTAACGACGAATGTGATGCTGGTTGATGGGAGGTACGTCCGGTTGTTCACTTCGTCAACAAGACGGATTATATCCTTTCTGGCCGACAGTGAATATTCAACCTTGCTGATGGAGCCTCCTTTGTGCTTGCAGCACTGATAGTAGGCCTCGAACATATCCTCATCCTTAACCATTACAGTATTCTTCTTCTAAATTCGGACACCGGACGGACTCTGTAAGAGTTCTTCTTGTTGTTGTTGTTGACATTTCCATTGTTGAAATTCAGATTCCAAGCGTTGTTAGTTGAGTTCTCGGTGTACTCCCGTGATTACCTTGTTCTTAGCAGTAAAAGACTGCACACGGACCATTTTAAGGAAGAAATACCCACGCCCGCCCTTAGGCTAAGGCGCCCCTTGGCACTGCCCTCTGGTGGCAGACTTCTTCCAGCCACTGATCTGACGTCCTATACCATCCATCATACGCGCGAGGTTTGCTTCTTGTTTCGGTGAGATTTGGTGACGGCTGACCGACAGATCTATCAAGGCATCAATCTGCTCAAAGCACAGGATGAAGTTCCATAAATGCTCTGCACGCTTTTCCCTGTCAGAATTGGCAAGTACAATATACTCCAGCAGTTCGATAGACTTGTTCTCGATTCTCTCAGCCAGAGACCGGCGGTACTCCCTTTTGAAGTTAATGGTCATATCCATTAACCTGTTCACGAGTAACTTCGTGTCGTTATATACCTTTAAGTCCCTTGCCAGCATTTAAGTCTCATTTAAACGGGCTACAAAGGTACTATAAATCTTCAATACAGCCAAGAAAAAGCGTATTTTATTTTGTGGATACGATAATTATTACTATATTTGCAACTGAAATCCCCTGGCCCGAAGTTTAGTATAACGCCAATCATACTTTACACGCTAATGCGCATCAACCACGAAGCCAGGGGAATAGAGGACCCTCGCCGTGTCCGATGCGCACTGTTGCGATATAAAAGTATGATTGGCGTTGCAAAGGTAATAATAAATTTCGATATGAAGGTCATTGAGGCATTAAAATTTAATTCTGGCTTGCTAAAAAATCTGCAAACCGTCGGAATCAAGGTTGACGATACGCAATACATCGCCCTGTATGACGACTATACAAGAATGCAGTCTGAGGGAGGAAAGATGTCCTATATCGTGGCAATACTCGCGGAAAAATATCATGTCTGCGAACGCACGGTCTACAGCCTGATTAAAAAATTCGAAAGCGACTGCAAATCATTTGCAGCGGATAATCCATAAAACAGTTTGTGGCACATAAAATGTGTACTACCTTTGCACCGGACAACAAAAATATGTCATGGGAAAGTACACTTATAAGCCACAGTTCGGCGTGATAGTCATTTGCGCCGACGAAAATGAACAGAAGGCCATCTTTGATCGCCTTCAAAGTGAAGGTCTAACCCTTAAAGTCGTAAGCGTATGAGAATAGAAGTAAATCATCACTGCAGCGACTTTAACAGTTACCGCGCTGCACGAGTAAAGAGTCTCTTCAACGCGGAAAAAGGCTGCGACTGGGGAAAGATCGTGGAACTACCGATCGAGGGCAAGGAGTGGCAAATCGGCCTCATTGTTGGCCCCTCCGGTAGTGGAAAGACAAGCATAGGAAACCGCATCTTTGAGGGCGAGCCTATCTACGACCTCTATTCTGGATGGGACAACACGAAGCCCATCGTTGATTGTATTGCCCCTGATGGGGACTTCAACGTTGTCACGGGAATGCTTTCTGCCGTAGGACTTGGCGACGTTCCCGCCTGGTTGCGCCCGTTTAATGTGCTCAGCAACGGCGAGAAGTTCCGGGCGGGACTTGCGCGTCTGGCCTGTGAGCGCCCGGAACATGCCGTTGTGGATGAATTCACGTCCGTCATTGATCGCCAGATTGCAAAGGTTGGTGCCGCCGCGTTTGCCAAGACGTGGCGACGTGGGAAAGGGCAGATCGTACTACTGTCGTGCCACTATGATATTATCGAATGGTTACAGCCGGATTGGGTGTACGACACAGCGGAGGCACGCTTCTATGAGCGTGACTGTCTTCGGCAGCGTCCAAAACTCGAACTTCAAATTTATAAGGTCAGGGGAACTGTGTTCCCAAGACTGTTTAAGCAGCATTATTATTTAGATCTGGCCATGCCGGTCGCCGCAGAGTGTTTTGTGGGCTTCATCAATGGTGAGCCGGTATGTCATCTGTGTGTCGCCCCGCTTTTCACAGCCAAGGCATACAGGGCCACGCGCTTGGTGGTTATGCCGGAGTGGCAGGGTATCGGCGTTGGTACGCGGTTCCTGAGTGCAGTGTGCGAATATCACCTTCAAGGGAAGGGACGTTGTGGTTACAAGTTCCCGGTGTTTTTCCATACGTCGCACCCTCAGTTGTGTGGAGCACTCAGGCACTCAAAGAAGTGGATTCAGACGGGCGCACGCCTCTATGGCGATAATAAAGGACGCAGTGCAGAGTCCATGAAGCGTTCCGCTGAGCGCAAGGGAAACAAGGACGCGGCGGCCATTGGCTACGGCGGCCACTTCCGGGCAGTACAGGCATTTAAATATATTGGTGAAAATGGTTATCAGGATATTGGGAAATAAGGACACGGCTGCATATCAGGCCGCACGCTCGCTAATACTGGAGCACGGCCACCAGTTGTGCGGTGAAGGCAATCATGACTACCATCTGGCCGTTGCACCGTTGCTGACAGAGAAAGTTCCTGAAGAAGAACTGAGGGAGCCGCTTTTTGGTACGCTCATATTCCATCCCTCACCACTGCCATACGGACGCGGAGCCTCATCCATCAAATGGGCATACAAGAGACATGAGCCGATAACGGCTGCCACATGGTTCTGGGCTGATAACGGCTACGACACAGGCGACATCTGCGAGCAGGAGATAGTGAAGATAGACTACGATCTGCGCCCACGAGACTTCTACGAGCAGCACATATTACCAGCCATGTTAAGAACGTTGGAACGCTGTTTAAATAGCATTGCAAACGGCTTTCAACGCAGAGTGCCGCAAGTAGAGCAATACGCCACCTTCGATAAGCGCACATAAGCCCTAATTTACTCCGCAAAGGTACGAAAAATCCGTCAAAAAGAAGCCCCGGAACCGTTAAAGTTTCGGGGCTTTATGTTAAACTTGAAAAGAGAGATTTTCGCGGCAACCGAGAGGACATTTCGTTTTGCGATGTTGAACGCTTCGTTTGAAAACGCTCGAACATTTCGTTTTGCGGATTATACATCGCG